>OLJD01000326.1_pt1 | contig 11988 bp, 8 predicted proteins | sample 1601441 | NCBI WGS metagenome assembly OLJD01 (sample SAMN04436853, study PRJEB24849) | human gut metagenome | biome: human gut; feature: NICU; material: stool | host: Homo sapiens | place: USA: Saint Louis, MO | collected 2011-10-01 | reverse complement strand
GAGCTAGTTTAGTTCTAACTCTGGTATTAGGTCCAACTTTATGGGGTCACCTTATGTGCTTGTCTTTTTTTGTAGTAGATAAAAAAAATTAGAATATAAAATTTCTACAAAGTTCATTGTTTTTTTAGTATATTTTTTATTTATATAAATAATTATAATTATTTATTAAATAATTTTAAAGATTTTGAAAAATATGAATAAAGTTTTATTTCTTAAATTATGTAAATATTTTGTATTTTAATTATTAAAATAAATGATTTAAGTTAGTTATAAAACAAATTTGTTAATATTTATCAATATAAGGATAAAAAGTTTTAGATATATTCATTATTTTTTAAGTTTTCAAACATATATATAAAATTATTGTAATTATCTAGATGATTAATATTGAAAAAAATGATATAAATGATAGAATATAAATACAAATTGATAGTTTTTATCTAAAGTTTATCAATCTTTGTAAAAACTTAAATTTATATTGGAATGAAAAAGGTAATCAGATATATTTTTAATAAAATATATCAAGGAGGAAAATTCAATGGACAAAAATAATATTGCAAAAAGAATTATTGAACAAAAAAAGTTAAATGGTTCTAGGAGAAAACCAAAATATGCAACCAGAAAACTATCAGTAGGATTAGTTTCTTGCATGCTTGGTTATGCTCTACTTTTCTCACCTTCATCAGCTCAAGCTGCAGGTGAAACAGGTGAAGAAATAGTAGCAGAAGACAAGATTGAACCATCTGTTGAACCATCAAATGATAATCAATCATCAGATGAACGAGCATCAGAAGCTCCAACAGTATCTGATACTACAAATGAGAGTACAGAAAACACTGCAGAAGAAAACAAAGAAGTTGCAGCACCAGCTGACCAAACAGTTGAAGCTGAAAAAGCAAATAATGAAAAAGATGTAGAAGAAAAAGAAAAAATAGCTCAACCAAAAGAATTAGAAGATAAGTCTAAATTAGAGATTGCACCTGAAAAAGAATTTGTGAATGAAAAAGCAGAAGATAGCAACATTGTAAATGATATAAGTGATAAACTAACAAATACAAAGATTACTATAGAAACTCCAAATAATAAAGAAGCTACAAAGATTAAACCAATAGAGGGAGTAGCTAAAGATGATTATGATACTTTATTAAATGCAAATGTTGAATTTAATGTACCTAGTACTACTCGTGAAAATGATTATGTTGACATAGATTTATCAAATAATGTAAGTGTAAACGGACTAATTGAAAACTTCAAACCTGAAGCTTTAGATTCTTACTATGGTCCAGATCTTATTGCTAAAGCATACTATGATATGACAGGCAAAAAACTTCGCTACACATTTACAAAAGGTGTTGAAAAGTACGGTAATGTTAAGGTAAGAACAGAATTTCCATTATTTATAGATAAACAAGTTGTTACTGCTAACGGTGACCAAAAGGTTGAAGTGAGTGTAGGTAATAAAACAGAATCAAAAACTTATAATATTGATTATATTCCTAAAAACTTTGGTGGAACAACTAAAAAAATAAATGGAAAAGAAGTTCCAGTTTTAGTTTCAAATGGATATGCAGATATAAGCAATGTTAATTTTGACAAAGGAACGTATGACCACGTAATATATGTTAATCCTAAAGAAATGCCTCAAAAAGGTACTTTAGTTCAATTAACAAATATGCAAGGAACTAATGGAGTAACATTTGATGAAGATGTCTTAAACAATGCAAAATTGTACGTAGTAAAAGATCTTGGTAAACTATCACCAAGCTTCCATTTAGATCCTGAAAACCTAGTAGAAGTTAATGCAAATGATTATATAAAAACACTTGATAAAGCTAACAATACTATTACTTTTGAGTTACCTAATAAAACATTTGATAATCCAAATAAAAAAGATAAGATTGAAGGTCATAGTGGATTAGTAATAAGCTATGAAGGAAAACTAAATAATGCTTCAAAAGATGATAATTTTGGAACTCATGTAGTTTTTGATAACGGTACGTCAACTGGGGGAGATAAAGACTACTTCACATGGGATAATCAAATTTATAGAGCAACAGGTAAAAGTGATGCAACAGGAGATAAGGATGTTGGACGTTTTGAAGAATTCCACGTTTACCAAACAATAAAATCTGATGGATCAATTACAACAGATGACTATGAATATGGAAATTTCCAAGAAGGTACAGCAGATGGAACTTACAAAACAGCTAAAAAAGATAGAGATGGATACACACTAGTTAGAGTAAGATCTGAAAACAATGCTAAATTTGACTCAGAAGGCGCAGAAACAACAGGAAACTTCGTTCCAGGAGAAACTTTACGTGTTAGATACCTTTACCAAAAGAAAGAAGCAGCGCAAACAGGATCATTCATCGAACACCACATCTACATCACAAAAGATAAAGATGGCAAAGAAATAAAACGTGAAGTAGTAGATGGCAAAGTAAGTGGTGGAACAAAAGACATGACTTACACAACAGGAAAAGTAGATAAAGACGGATTCAAATTCGTAAGAACAGAAGATGCCAAAGAAAATCCAAGCTACGATAAAGATGGAAAAGAAACAAAAGGCAACTACAAACCAGGTGTAACTCAAGAAATCACATATGTTTATGAAAGAACAGAAGTGAAACAAACCCCACTAGAAGAAACAGGAAAATTCCAAGAACACCACATCTACATTACAAAAGATAAAGACGGTAAAGAAATAAAACGTGAAGTAGTAGATGGCAAAGTAAGTGGCGGAACAAAAGACATGACTTACACAACAGGAAAAGTAGACAAAGATGGTTATAAACTAGTAAAAGTAGAAAATCCTGTAGGAGATCCATCTTATGACAAAGACGGAAAAGAAACAAAAGGTAACTACAAACCAGGTGTAAAACAAGAAATCACATATGTATACGAAAAAATAGAAAAAGAAACAACAAAACCAGTAGAACCTAAAAAACCAGAAGAACCAGGAACAAAAGAAACTGGAAAAACAAGAACTGAAACAGGTAAAAAAGCTGATAAATATCAAGTAAGATATGTAAAACCAGAATCAGGAAATGTAGAAACAGGAGTAGGTTCAGTATCTGGAATAGTAGCAACATTATCTGCAGCAGTAGGTGGATTATTTGCTAGCAAAAAAAGAAAAAATAAATAATTAATATAGGTTAAAAATTATAAATTTTTCAATATATTAATATTCTTTAAGGCAAGCTCTTAATTGAGTTTGCCTTTTTTATTAATTTAATTTAAAAGTTATTTTGGGTATATTTGAATTAGGAGGATTTTATGGATAGAGTTTTAGTATTTTTGGCTGATGGTTTTGAAGAAATTGAAGCTTTGACTATTGTCGATTATTTGAGAAGAGTTAATATATCTTTGGATACTGTTTCTATAAACAAAGATTATTTTGTAAATGGTTCTCATGAGATAATTGTTAAGGCAGACAAATTGATTGATGAAATTAATTTGAACGATTATTCTGCTCTATATATACCAGGAGGAAGTGAGGGAGCAAAAAATTTAAGGGATAATCAAAAAGTTATTGATATAGTTAAAAATTTTGATCAAGATAAAAAAATTATTGCTGCAATTTGTGCAGGACCAATTGTTCTTGAAAGAGCAGGTGTAGTATCAAATAAGTCAGTAGTATCTCACCCTAGTGTAGAAATTGAGCTTAAAAATATTGGTAAGTATGAAAGGGACGAATTAGTGATTGTAGATGATAATATTTTTACATCTAGGGGTGCAGGTGCAAGTATTTATTTGGCTTTAAAATTAATTGAAAAAATTTGTGGCGAAGAAGTAAAGGAAAAATTAAAACCTGGAATTCAACAGGATTTTGTTGAGAAATATTTTGATTTTAATTTTTAATAAATGAATAATTTAAGCTGGTTAGTTTTATCTTTCCAGTTTATTTTTTTGGATTTTACTTTATTTAAAAAAAGCTTTGAATGTGTTAAAATAAAAGAATACTAATAAGTATTTTATTTTTAATAAAGGCCTATTTTATGGTTTTTAAATATATAATTGGAGGTATTATGAAAAAAATTGGTAAGGTTTTATTGGCCTTCTTGTTGGTTATCGGAGTAGGTTTTACAGGTTTTACTCTTGGTAAAAATTCTTCTAAAGATAATGCTTTGTTATCACAAGAAAACCAAAAACATATGGCTCAAATGGAAGCTATGAAAGAGTTGATAGATGAAAATTTCCTTTTTGATTACGATGAAAAGCAATTGTATGATGGATCTTTGAAAGGAATGTTTGAAAATTTGAAGGATCCTTACACAGCTTATTATACAAAAGATGAGTTTGATAAACTTATGGAAAGTTTGAATGGAAAATATGCTGGAATTGGTGTTGCAGTTCAAGCTAGTGATGAAGGTTACATCAAAGCTATTTCTGTTTTTGATGAATCTCCTGCAAAAAAAGCTGGTATAGAAGTTGGCGATTATATTACTAAGGTTGATGGAGAGAGTTATTCTGCTGATCAATTGGAAGAAGCTGTTTCAAAAATTAGAGGAAATGTCGGCGAAAAAGTTAAAATAACAGTTTTAAGAAAAAATGATAAAGATAAGGCTGAGGAAAAAGAAATAGAAGTTGAAAGAGCTGATGTAAAAGTTGATACTGTGGATAGCAAGGTAGTGGAAAAAGATGGAAATAGTGTTGGCTACATAAAAATTAAGGAATTTGAAGATGTAACCAAGGAAGAATTTGCAAAGGAATTGAAATCTTTAAAGGATCAAAACGTTGATGGAATTGTTATGGATCTTAGAAATAATCCAGGTGGAAGTCTTGATGTTTGCCTTGCAATCGCTGATACATTTTTGGATGAAGGTGTAATTGTTTCAACTGTTGATAAAAAAGGTAAAGAAATAGTTGAAAATAGTGATAAGGAAATGGACAAAACTCCTATGACTGTTTTGATTAATGAAAACTCTGCCTCAGCATCAGAAATTTTGGCAGGTGCTTTCAAAGATAGAGGGAGGGCAAAAATTATAGGTAAAACTTCATTTGGAAAAGGAATTGTTCAAAAACTTTTCCCTCTAGAAGATGGTTCTGGTGTAAAAATTACAATAAGTGAATATTTCACACCTAATAAAACTAAAATTCATAAAATTGGTGTAAAACCAGATATTGAAGTTGAAAACAATAATGATAATATTCTTGATATAGAAAAACTTGATCAAGATGATCAATTCAATAAGGCTATGGATACATTATTGGATGAAATTAAGGGGTGATATTATGAATAGCTACAACAGCGAAAAAAGAATCGATGAGCTTAATGAACTATTAGAAAAAAAAGATATTACAGCTTTGAAGGATTCTTTGAGAAGAACAAACCCCGTAGACATAGAAGAATTTATGTCTGAACTTGATAATGAGCAAAGTCTTATTGTCTATAGGCTTCTTAGAAAAGATGATGCTGCAGAAGTTTTTGCAGAATTAAAACAAGATGGCAAACATAGGCTTTTGACATCAATTACAGATCCAGAAATTGATGCTATAGTTACAGCCTTAAATTTTGATGATGTAATTGATACCTTAGAAGAGATGCCTGCTACTGTAGTCAAAAGAATTTTGAGAAATTCTGATTCTGAGATGAGAAAAAGAGTAAATCAGTTTTTACAATTTCCAGAAGATTCTGCTGGAAGTTTGATGACTACAGAATTTGTAGAAGTAAATCCTGAAATGACTTGTCAAGAAGTGTTGGATAGGATAAAAAAAGTTGGATCTACAAAAGAGACAATTTATACCTGCTATGTAACAAATAATACAAAATCATTATTGGGTTATGTTTCTTTAAGATTAATCGTAACGAGTTCATCTGATACAAAAGTTAAAAATTTGATGTATGAAGACGTAATTAGCGTTGAGGCTTACGAAGATCAAGAAGAGGTAGCCAATACTTTTAGGAGATATGGATTTACGGCTCTTCCAGTTGTTGATAGCGAAAGAAGATTAATTGGTATAATTACAGTTGACGATATTATGGATGTAATTGAACTTGAAACAACTGAGGATTTCCAAAGAATGGCTGGTACAACACCAGATGAGGAAGAATATTCAAGCACATCTGCCTTAAAACTTGCAAAAAATAGATTACCATGGCTAATGTTTTTGATGGTTTCTGCTTCATTTACATCAACAATTTTAAAATCAAGTCAAAAAGTAATAGAATCAATAATCGCCCTAAATATGTTTATACCAATGCTTACTGACTCTGGCGGAAATGCAGGAAGCCAATCATCAACTCTCGTTATTCGTGGAATGGCAACAGGAGATGTAGAACTTGAAAATTGGTATAAAGTTGTATTTAAAGAATTTGAAGTTGGAGTTATAGTTGGATTTGTAATGTCATTTTTAGCATTTTTAAAATGTTTCTTGTTTGATAAAGTAGAATTAGAAGTAGCTCTTATAGTGGCAATTACAATTTTTGTGATAATAATTATAGCAAAAGTTGTGGGGGCTCTTCTTCCAATGGGAGCAAAAAAATTAGGATTTGACCCAGCAATAATGGCAAGTCCTCTTATTACAACCATAGTAGACTCAATAGGATTAATTTGTTACTTTGAAGTTGCCAAAATTATTATGGGAATATAAATAAAAGCTTACTGTCGAGGTAGGCTTTTTAATTTAAAAAATTCAGTGAAAATAAAAATTACTATATTATTAAATTTATAGAAAAATAACCCATCTTGAGCAGATAATTATGCCTTGATTTGGCATAATTATCCCTAAAAATTAGTGCGAGAGCACGAAAAAGTTTTCGAAGAAAACTGATTTTAGTAGTCGATAGATCTATTTCATTTAATTTGCTAAAGTTTAAAATTAACCATTAGAATTAAACGATCCATGAGATCTCTCGACAAGCTCGAGATGGGTCTATTATTGAATGTATTTATAGGCTAAAGTATAAAGTGTAAGTTAAATTTTGCTTAAAATAAAATAAAGAAATTTACTAACAAATTATAAAATAAAAAATGAAAAACTTTAGAAATAAAATTAATCTAATTATTACCCATCTCGAGCTTAGCCGAGAGATCTCCTTAATTTGGTTTGATTAAGTTTAAATTTAATCTTTAGAATTACATGATTTTTGAGATTTATTTATAAATACGGCAAAATTAAAAGACTGGATAAGGAAATTTATGCCTCTATCCAGTCTAAATTTTATTCTTCTTCGCTTTTTTCTTCTTCTAATTCTTCTTTTACTTCTTCGTGAACAGCTTTTTTTATTTCTTTATTATCTATTATAGAACTTTCAGCAAGCCTATCTAGTTTTTCTTTTTCCATTCTTCCAAATTCTTCATTATCATCTAATTTTCTTTTTGTAAGAACTGAAATTGCAAATCTTCTTCTCATTTCGTGTTTGATTTCATCTTTCTCTCTAAACCAAGCTATTACTAAAATTATTGTAAGGGCAAGTCCTAAAAATCCTAATATTGGATATAGGATAGACATTAATTTTTTAAAGCCCATAAATGATAAGGCAAATCCTAGAAGAGTAAATACTACTAAATTTCTTCTAAATTTATTTTCTGTATCTGAAAATCTTCTTGCTGCTGAATAAAATAAGGAAATTGATGAGTTAAAAATCATTCCAAATATTATTAGTGACATTATAAGTCCTAAAGTTGGATGAATATTTTCCAATACAATTTGCATCGGTATATCAGAATCTTTTACTATTGGTAGGGTGAAAAATAAAGTAAAACCAACAAGAGCTGTAAGGATTGCAACCATTAGTCCGCCAAGCATTCCTCCAAGTCCTGCTTCTGCTGAATCTGTTTTGCTTCCGCCAAGTACAAATGCCATTGAAATTCCACTTATCATGCATAAACCAAAATAATTTACTGTAGAAAGTGCTACGTTTGGTAGTGGGGAAATTACTGATTGGGATAATTGATCTAATCCTTGCCAATCTGGTTTTATTGTTACAAATGTATAAATACTTCCAATAACTGCAAATAAAATAATTAATGGAGTAAATGCTCCAATAACTTTTGTAACCTTATCAAAATCTAACATTCCAATAAATATTATCAAAAGTGTACAAATTAATGAACCAATCCATGGTTTAAATCCAAATTGTTGGTTTAAATTTGATCCTGCTCCTGCAATCATTACAAATCCCATCAAGAAACAATTAATTACTAGGGCAAAATCCATAAATTTTCCAACATATTTATTAGAAACTTCTTCAATTACATCAATGTGACTGTCAGCAAGGTAGTGAGAGCCAAGTTGGAGAATTATTCCTCCTACTAAAATATGCATAATTCCAATTGCACCTAGACCAAAAAGTCCGGGGATACCAAAGGAAACAAAATATTGCATAAGTTCTTGTCCACTGGCAAGTCCTGCTCCTGTCAATACTCCTACATAGGCGAGCATTATACTTATAGTTTTTTTGTTCATTTTTTCTCCTTTATTTACTTTAAAATTTTTATTAAAAAATAAAAGTGTTGGGTATACCAACACTTTTTAATTTAAGAAAATTGGTTTATTACAACTTTTGGTATTATTTTTTCTATAGCTTCTCTTGTTGGCAAATCTAAAACTTCTGCTGTTGCAGTTGCTGCAGCTACTGCAACTTTATAAGCTTCAAGAGTATCATTTGTTCTAACTAAAGTTCCAATAAAACCACCAATCATAGCATCACGACAAGCTACTGAATTAACTACTTCATTTAAATGAATTTCCTCAGAAATATATGAATGTCCATCTTCTGAAAAGAACATTGATCCTTTTTTACCATAGGAAACTATGGCATTTTGGGCTCCCATTTCTACAATTTTCTTTCCGTATTTATCCATATCTTCAATTGTTTCAATTTTTGTACCAAAAATTTCCATCAAATCGTCTACATTTGGTTTTACAAGAATTGGATTTTCTTTGATTGCACCTGGCAAATATTGGGCAGGTATATCAGCTATAAAATTTGCTTTGTTTGCCTTTGCTATTGAAATCATTCTTGAATAAATATCTTCGTCAGCTTTTTCTTCCATTGGAGGAACAGATCCACCAAAAACTATAGTATCACCTTCTCCAACTCTAGAAAGATAATATAAAAGTTCATCAACTTCAAAATGACTGATATTTGGACCTTTAGAATCAATGGTTGTTTCTTCATTATCTAATAATAATTTTATATTTGTTCTATTTTCTTCTTCAATATTTACAAAATCTGTCATGATATTTTCTTTATCAAGCCATTGTTCAATAAAATTACCTTGGTGACCACCAATAAATCCTGTTGCCACAGTTGGTATTTTTAGTTGAGATAGGACTCTAGAAACATTTAATGCCTTTCCTCCTGGTAGGGTAAATTCATCTGAAACATGGTTTCTATTTCCAATATTAAGGTTATTCACTTCCAAAAAAACATCCACAGATGGATTTAGTGTAACTGTGTAAATCATAATTCCTCCATTAATTTAATCTTTTCTAATTATTCTAATTTCTATACCCTAAAATCATAAATTGCTTCTATAACTTCTTCCATATGAACACCTCTAGATCCTTTTACAAAGACTAGGGAATATTTTGTTATTAGAAGTTTTAATTTATCTATTAAGTCATCTTTATTATCAAAATAGAAGCTTCTATCTTTAGGGAAATTTTCCAAACTTGCCTTATACATTTGTTTACTAAGAGGTCCAAAAAATAGGCAATAATTTATTTTTTTTGGGTCAATATCAAGACCAGATTTATAGTGAAGATTTAATTCGTCATCTCCAAGTTCTAACATATCTCCCAAAACTACAATTTTATTTAAATATCCATCCAAAAATCCAGCAAGTTCAAGTCCTTGTTTTAAGGATTGAGGATTAGATTTGTAGGCATCATCAAGAATATCAAATCCATTTCTTTCAACTAATTCATTCCTATTTGCATTGTTTGATGATTTTGAAAGTCCCTTGTTAATTTCATTAAATGAAAGATCAAAAAGTTTTCCAATCAAAACTGCTAGGGCACCGTTATAAACTTGGTGAGAACCCAACAAAGGAACTGAATAAATTTCATCCTTGTAAGAAAAATTTGTTGAAGTATTGGTGTGTTCTTTTGGAACTACTTTAAAATCAACATTTTCTCCTATACCAAAAGAAATAGTCTCTTGTTTAATATCGTATGATGGTAGAACTTTTTTTAATATTTCGTCATCACCATTATATAAAAATTTTCCATCATCTTTTAATCCTTCAAGGATTTCAAGTTTTGCTTTGGCAATTCCTTCTCTTGATTTAAGTTTAAGTAGGTGGGCATCACCTATATTTGTAATCATTGCCATATCAGGCAAAGCTATATTTGTCAAAACAGAAATTTCCCCAAAATCATCAGTTCCCATTTCTACAACACCAATATCAGTGTCTTCGCAAAAATCTAAAATTGTAAGAGGTACTCCTATTTCGTTATTTAAATTTCCATGAGTTTTTTCAACCTTATACTTTTCTGAAAGGACTGAATGGATAATATTTTTGCTTGTAGTTTTTCCGTTTGAACCAGTTATAGCTATAATTTTTATATCAAGTTCTTTTCTATAAGCTCTTGCAAGGTCTCTTAGGGCTTTTTGTGTATCTTCTACTTTTATGTAGGGGATATTGATTGATTTTGGTATTTTATAATTTTTGTCAATCAAAAAAGCAGGAGCTCCCGCATTTTGACATTCTTCAATAAAAATTCTACCATCAAATTTTTCTCCAACTATTGGAATATAAAGACAATCTTTTTTTATAGTTCTTGAATCAATAGATACACCCTTTATTTTTACATCAGAATATTTTGAATCAGAAATTTCGCCACCAACCATTTTGGCTATTTGATCTAAACATCTTTCAATCATTTAAATCTCCTTTGTTGAAAACTTTTAAATCCTTCATCAATTAGCATATCTAAAATTTCTGTAAATTCTAAATCAAAACTAATTTTACATAATCTTGCAAAAAATGAAGTTGGAGTAAAACCAGGGAAGGTGTTAATTTCATTTATATAAAATTCATTATCTTTTAAAAATACATCAACTCTTGCAAAACCTTGGCATCCACAAGCTTTATAGCATTCTTTAGCAAATTCTAATAAATCTTTTTCAAGTTTTTCATCCATTTCATAAGGAAGATTTTCGACTGTAGATTTATCAAAATATTTAGCATCATAATCAAGAAAAGTGTGATTAGTAGTATAGGCACCAGGTTTTGATGCGATTATATCATTATCTCCAATTACAGCAATTTCAACTTCTTGACCAATAATAGCTTCTTCAACTAAAATCTTTTCGTCATATTTTAAAGCTTCTTTTCCAAATTTTAATAAATCATCAATATTTTCTGCTTTATTCACACCAACAGATGATCCATTTGCTGATGGCTTTACAATCATTGGAAATTTAATATATTCTTGGCATTTTTTTGCAAAATCTTCATCAAAACTATCTTCTTTTGCATAAAGGTATCTGGCTTGTTTTAATTTATTTTTTTCAAAAATATCATTCGCAGTCACCTTATCCATACAAACAGATGATGATAAAAGTCCATTTCCAATATAGGCCATATCAATAGCATCCAAAAATCCTTGTATAGTTCCGTCTTCTCCGTAAGTTCCGTGAATACAAGGAATAATAATTGTATTTTCTTTATCCTTATCTTTTAATTCCAAGAGAAAATCAGAAATTGATTCTAAAATATTTTCTTTACATTTTTTTACAAGATCAAATTCATCATCTGTATCTATAAAATCAAAAGCATTTGAAAATCTGCCTTTTTTGTCAACATATACAAGTTTTAAATTGTATTTTTCTTTGTTTAAATTTTTTGAAATATTAAGGGCACTTCTTAGAGCTATATCATGCTCGCTTGAAGGTCCACCGCATAATAAATAAGTATTAATCATTTGTCTCTCCATCTAATTTATATAAAAATTTTACTACATATGGGAAATTAGGGCAAATAAAAGGAAAATCGATTAATAAAAAATAAAATTTTGTCAAAATCCTTT
>OLJD01000325.1_pt1 | contig 11990 bp, 9 predicted proteins | sample 1601441 | NCBI WGS metagenome assembly OLJD01 (sample SAMN04436853, study PRJEB24849) | human gut metagenome | biome: human gut; feature: NICU; material: stool | host: Homo sapiens | place: USA: Saint Louis, MO | collected 2011-10-01 | reverse complement strand
AATAGTCTTTTTTTATAATCGACAATTTCAGTTAAAATAGTCATCATTACGCATTCCCTTCTACAATTAAGCATTGTTTCATAGCAAGTCCATTGTCTATTAAATACTCAGCTATTGATATTCCAGCTTGAATGCTATGTACTTTTTCAGCGACATAAAGTGCAATTGCTGCATTAAGGACGACAACATCTCTTTTTGATGATCTGTCTTTTCCGTTTAAAATATCTAAGGTAATACGTCTATTTTCTTCTGGGCTACCTCCTTTAAGTTCGCTATCAGGTGCATACGAAAATCCTAAGTCTTGTGCATTTAATGTGTAGTGGTTTACGTTACCATTTTCATCTAGTTCATAAATTAAATTATTACCTGATAATGTGGCTTCATCCATGCCGTGCGCACCATGTAAGACAATTGCTCTACGTCGTCCTAAATCTTTTAAAGTATGGATGATTGAGTCCAATTGGTTTGGATCAAAGACCCCCATAACTTGATAAGTCAGTGCAAAAGGATTAATAATAGGACCTATTAAATTAAAAAATGTCGGTTTACCAATCATTTTTCTTACTGGTTGAATATATTTCATTACAGGATATGCTTCAGGTGCACTTACAAAGGCTAAACCTTTATTATCTAAGCGTTGACTTACGTCTTCAACTTTGGTTGTTTGAATATTAAGTTGTTGTAGTAAATCAGTGCTGCCAGAATGTGATGTTATACTTTTGTTTCCATGTTTAATAATTGGCACGCCTGCTGCTGCAACAATAAATGCAACGGTTGTAGAAATATTAAAACTATTTGATTTATCTCCGCCAGTGCCACAGACACACATTGCACCTGGGTAGGATGGTTGGACAGGGTACATCGTTTGAATTAAGCTGCGAACCAGATGTGTTAATTCTTTCTGTTGTAGTTCTCTCTCTGTAAATGTTTGTAACAACTCAACTTTGTCATGGTTTTCCACTTTGGGATCAATGAGTACTTTAATTAAGTTGTTAGCATCTGCTTGAGAAAATGGGTGATGGTTAGTTAGTGATTTTGTTGATTTCATATTGTTGTCAGCCTTTCTGTGTGATGTTTAAGAAATTAGTAATAATTTGTTCTCCATAATCGGTTGCGAATGATTCTGGATGATATTGTATGCCATAATGCGGACGTTTATTGTGCTCATATGATTGAATAGAATCTTCCGTTTTTCCTGTAATGATTAAATTTTTAGGAAAATGATTGGCATCTGAAATAAGTGAATGGTAACGCATGATATTAAATGACGAAGGACACTCTTTATACAATAATGATGAATGAGTTTGGTGCATAATATCGACTTTACCATGCATGACAGTGTCAGATTGGATTACTCGACCACCGTAATAACAAGTCAACGCTTGTGCGCCTAAACAAACGCCTAATATTGGTAAATTTTTGTATGTTTCTATTATTTGTAACAGATAATTGTTATCTAAAGGATGGCCTGGACCAGGGGAAATAATAACACCAGATACCGTTTCTTGATATGTTAATGCATCTGGATCGTCAGGATATTTTACGATGACATTTTGATGTTTTGACACTATGTCAACTAAGTTATAGGTAAATGAATCATAGTTATCGATAATTAATATCATGGTGTGACCTCCAATAAACTTTTTGCTTTTAATTGCGTTTCTCGTAATTCTTTTTCAGGAATCGAATCATAAACAACACCGCAACCTGCTTCAACATGAACTTCTTTGTCATCTATTAGCATTGTACGTATAGCAAGTGCAAAATCTAAATCTTGATTACAATTTATGTAGCCAATGCCCCCACTATAGATGCCACGTTTATATGGGTGGCTTTCATAAATCCGTTGAATAGCACGTAATTTTGGTGCGCCTGATACAGTGCCAGTTGGCAATAAACTTGCAATTATAGTCATCGGTGATAATGATTTATCGACATTGCCTCGTACTTCACTAACGATATGCATCACATGCTCGTATTTTTCAATTTCCATAAGTTTTAATATGCTGGTTGAACCTGGTAGCGCTATTCTATTGATATCATTTCTACCTAAGTCAACAAGCATACTGTGCTCGCTGCGCTCTTTAGAATCATTGAGTAGTTGTTGTGTATGAGCTAAATCTTCATCTGGTGTTGTACCACGTTGAATTGTTCCAGCTATAGGATTAGTGTAAACTTTATCTTTATGAACTTTGACAAAGCTTTCAGGAGAACTACCTATGATAATAGGCTCATCCATATTAATATAGTACATGTAAGGACTTGGATTTTGTCTTTTCAAATTTTGATACAATTGAAATGTTAATTGATGTAACTGATTGCCAAAGTGATGTTGGTAACTGTAGATGCGTGATGGGACAACTTGAAACATATCTCCAGATTGAATTTTTTGTTTATATTGGCTAATCATGTTTAAAAACGATGTTTTATCAATATTACTTGTTATAACTTTATGATGTTGAAAATCAATAGTTTGATGAAGCGGTTGAATATTGTAGAGTCTTTTTATATTATTCTCAACACGTGCTTCTAATTGTTCTTGTGATGCTAATGAAAATTGATTGGTCGCAATGACATACAAATCATCTTTATAATGATCAAATACATATACATCTTCAATCATGAAAAATCTTGCATCATGTTCATTGTTTAACTTGAGTGGTGTTTTTTTCAAAATTGGAAATTCATGGCGTGCTAAATCAAAACTACATGAACCAATAAACCCTGAAATAAAGGGTAAGTCCTGCAAGTCAGAATGTGATATGGACTCATTAAATTGATTTATATAATTTTTAAAATAATCATAAAAATGAGTTGTTATCGTTTCTGATTGTTGCTGCGTCTTAATTTCTAAAAAATCATCATATAGTGTTATTGTGCCGTAATAATCTAAAGCAACAATTGAGTAGCGACCTTTGACCTGAGTTTGATTAGCACTTTCTAAAATAATCTTTTTCGTACTTAATTGTGCAAGTGCTTCTGGCGTCATCGTTGCCTTCAAAACTTTGTAATAAATTTTCATTTTAAGCTCCTTCCATAAAAAAACAGCATCCTCTATACAAAAGGACGCTGTTGCGCGGTACCACCTTGATTAACAATATAGGTTAGATATTGTTCACTTTAAAATATAATATTGATAAAATTTACTGAACCCAATTTCATCATTCAAGGTGTTAGTTTTCATCAACCACTAACTTTCTAAAACTACCGTATAAACAACTACTAATTTCAGTAATTAAAGCGTAAAAAAACACGTTAACGCTAAACACATAAGGACGCGTTACCGTGGTGCCACCTTAATTAACAATATACATTGCTCACTCATTAATATAGTCATATTTTAAACTTTGAAGACCCAATTCATTTAACACGCCGTGCTAATTTACATCACCCATTAGCTTTCTTATTGTTACGTAACGTAAAACTACTTATTCTTCAAATTATCTGATAATTCTTATATTTCAGTATATTACATCACCTTTTTAATAATGTCAACCCTTGTTCATAATATGGTTAAAATTAAAAAAGATTGATTTATTAGAGTTGTTTATAATTAATTATGTGCGTCTCCCATTGTCTATAAATAAGAGTCATTAACATCATTCATTTTGAATTCGTATTACCGTATCTGCAAGGTTAACTAGACTTGAAAAAAGCTTGGTATAAGCGTATTTTCAAGCCAGTCAACACTGCCACTTTATACAGTTCATAGTCTAAACATAATGATGTCCCAAACGGTTCTTTATTTGTAATGCTTCGTATTTTATGGTTTCGCTTTCCTAGGGTGTTGTCTCAGTCTCGGCTCTAACTAGCATTACTTCCTCAAGCGTCATGCCATATACAATATATATGTGTGTGATTTTACAACTTTTGTTTTTTACTTTTAAATTATGTTACTTAACTAAAGTTAGTCGCAAGATATTTACCTGAGACAAATAGTTCATGTTCATTACAAATTGACAATATATTTTGTAACGTATTGGCGTATGTCATTTTATCAAATAATGACTCTGTATCTAGTGGTACGTTGGTATATATTTCAGCAAGTTGTTTAGAAAGTTTTAAGTCATCAATATGACTATTAATCTTTGTTTGTTGGCCTTGGGTTAGCTTACTAATATTACTAAGGACACCTTCGACACTTTGATGTTCTTTTATTAACTTAAGTGCCGTTTTTTCACCTATACCTTTAACTCCGGGATAGCCGTCTGCTGTATCTCCCATGAAAGCTTTAACATCAATGAATTGCTTTGGTGTAATTCCATAATCTTCAAGAAAACGTTCAAGTGTGTAACGATTATATATATTAAAGCCTTTTTTGGTTAACCAAACTTCTACATTAGGATTGATACATTGCAATATATCTTTGTCCCCAGTAATAATAAATACCTCATTTTGATCTGAATAAGTTTGGGCTAAGCTACCTATAACATCATCAGCTTCATAATTGACAACACCAATATTTACAAAACCAAACTGAGTTGCGATTTCTTTGACATAATCAAATTGTGGAATGAGTTCATTTGGTGGTGCAGGACGATTTTGCTTATATGAAGCATACATTTGATTTCTAAATGTTTCTTGCCCCATATCCCAGCAAACTGCAACATGACTTGGTGCTATATCATGAATAGCTGAAAAAATGTGTCTTACAAAACCTTGAACGCCATTTGTAGGTATACCTTTCGAATTATACATAAATTGATTGTGTAAGCTTGTTGCGTAAAAATGTCTAAATAATAATGCCATACCATCTACTAGTAATACTCTATTCGTCATAAGTGCGGCCTTCTTTCCCTTGTAAAATATGATCTAATTGACGCGCTGCATGTTCTATAGATGTGATAAGTTGATTGTCCAGTTTAAATGATAAAAGTGTTTGAATTTGTGTCTGTACTTCGTTTTCTAAGTCTAAAAATACATGTTCGTATTGATCTTCCATGTCCTTTATGACTTTTTGGAGCTTGTGACGTAAGTCGTTTAAACCATTTTGTATTAAATGTAAGGTTTGCTGTGCAATATTTTGTTGTATTTTTCTTTGAATATTATGATTTAAAATATTACGTTTTGTTAGATTTTTAGGTAATACCTTTAACATATCTTCTAATTCAATAGTAAGTATCGGTGTATTGCTAATTTCAATATTAATATTTAGTTCAGGTTGAATGAAAATATGAACTTGTTCTAATTTTTTTAATACTGGAGATAGTTGACGTTCTATATCTTGTTGGAAATGTTTTTTAATTCGTTCAGTAATAAGTGTTTGTTCTAAGTAAAAACGTTGGTGAATTTGAGTTAAATAGTCTTTTGTGGCGTCTGACTTTTGTTTTGAGAAGTCAGGATGCTGAGTCAATTGACTATTAAAAACACTTTTAACGTCGTCTAATAATTGCAATTTTAATCTATCATTTAAATAATAAATTTGGTCATCAATTTCATTAATAGATAATTGACTTGATGTTGTTATGAGTTGTGTAGCAACATGTGTTTCTTGCTGATATTGTTGTAATTTATTATTTCGAGTTCTTAGTTGTGCTTCGTTGTTATAATAATCATCAATTAATTCTGCATAGGCCTGTTTAATTTGTGCTAATTGATGTATCATTTGTGTTTCTAAAATAGACTTTGCTTCTACTTTTGCAAAATAATCAATACTATCTCTTAAGTTAATGATGCCTTCATCTTTTCTTTTAAGGCCGATGCGACTTGATACTGTATAAATTTCAGACTTTAAACCCACCTGATTTAAAGCATTAAAAACATATTCTTTTACACTATCAATGTCATTTTTTGATTCTGCTAAGTCAATTGCATTTACTATCATTTTAAACGATTGATGATCATTTAATTGATTCATTGCCTTCATGTGTTCTATAAAGGCCTTATCATTATCTGTAAAAGAGTGATTAAAGTAGCTAACATAGAGAATTAAATCTGCCGAAGTTAAAATTTGTTCAGTTTCATTATTATGACGTTGGTTATTTGAATGTAAACCTAATGAATCAACAATAATTATATCCTGTAACCATTCGATTGGCAGTTTTAAGTGTACAGTTTTTACGAAAGCGGCATACGCATCTTCAGAACTCCATTTTTTAATTTCTGCTTGTTCAATATTATGTTTTGTACCTTGAGTGAGCATAGTTTGATACAATGAAGCATGTTTTTCAATAGCATTAATAAATGCAAGTTGATTTTTAGGTAATTTTTGTTTGATTTGATTTAAATCACTTTTTAACAGTGCTTCAAGGCTATCAAATGATAAGTGATGATACTTCAGTATATCGTTTAATTCGGCTACTAATTGGTCATTTGTTTTTAACGTGATATAACTTTGTTCACCATATGACAATTCGGTAGTGGCTGCAGTTGTAGGATTAGGAGAACTAACTAAATATGTATCTCCAAGTAAAGCATTAATTAAACTGCTTTTTCCTGCACTAAATGTGCCAAATACTGCTATTTTTACTATGTTTTGGTTCATGCGTTTTAAAGTGTCTTGAATATCCATTTTTGTTTGTTCAAAAAGTGGTATATCTTTTATGATGTTTAAGCCTTCAGCTATATCGGCATGTTGTGTTTTTTCTTTATGCTTAACTGTTTCAATATGATTGTGTTCATGTGAATCTGTAGTTTCTGATAACATATAATTTGTTTCAGTGCGTCCGATGAGTTTATCTAAAGAATCATCCAAATGTATATAATAATGACGATAATTCTTTGTTGTGAGAGACTCTTTTAACTGTTTTAATTCAATAAACCGTTCATAAATCGTTAAATCATTGTCTGCATCATCAGATAAATCGTTAGCTTGAGCATACTTAGATGCCTGCTCAAATAATGGTTCAGATTCTTGTTCTACAAATTTACGAATGGCCTTTAATGTATCATCAGAAAATGTAAGTACATAGGTATTACTAATTGCTGTTTGAGGTTGGTATAAAGATGATACCAAGGCTTCATCGATGTGATAATGTTGATTTAATATGTTTGAAGTTACTGTACTATTATTGATGAAGCGCGTTAAAAAGGACATATCTTCTCGCATAGGTTGACGAATTTGCTGATTGACTTTGTCTTGTAACATATCGATTACAAGTTTAAGGCGACGTTGTTGTTCCGCTTCCTTCTTTTTCTTCTTATTTAGAAAACCGTGCACTTTAAAATCTTTTGACATACTTTCTAGATAAAATCGTATTTGTTCACGCATATCGTGTGTCATGATATATGCATTTTCAAGTATGTCTTTCCGTTTCATTTTAAGAAAACGCAATAATTCTTGTGGATTATTTAACATCTTTGCTTCTTCGCTTACAGCTTGATTTTGTTGAAAACGTAAATATGCTTCTTGAAAATCTTGTTCCTCAATATCCAAAGTTTCTAAAATATTTTGAAGCTCACTTTTAATATATGACAGTTGTGAATGCGCGATAAAATCTAATGTTCGCTCGACGTATTGATTAATGGATTCTCTATGTTCATCCATAGTTACTAAGTCACGTGACAGGTCTTTTAATTGATTATGTGGATGTTCAAATTTAGAGACATAGTAAATTTGCTCTACATTGATATCCCATTCTTTAATGGATTGTGCTACCTTTTTCTTAAATGTATCGAAGCTTAGTTCTTCTTCCTGGTGTTTATCAATTTGATTAATAACAAATACTACGGGCAATCCTGCTTCGTTCATCCGTTTTAAAAATTTGAAATTCAAAGCTGATTGCACATGATTGTAGTCGACTGTATAAACGATAAGATTGCTTGTATACATATATTGTTCGGTTGAAGATAAATGTGTTGATATATTTGAATCTACACCAGGTGTATCTTGCAATGTAAATCCTGGTTTGAATTTTGTTGAGTTAATTGCAATTTCTATTGATTCGACATCTACATTTAACCTATTCATCTGTTTGACTTCATCATACGTCTTAAGTCTGGTATATTGCTGACCGGTAATATTAGCAATAATCCCCTCTTCTTCTGCAACAGATACAATGGCTGTATTACTTGTTGTTGGAACAGGAGAACTTGGTAGTATATCTTGTTCTAATAGTAAATTGATAAGTGTAGATTTACCGGCTGAAAAATGACCGACAAATGAAATGGTAAATTGATTTAAATATACTTTTTTAATAACTTGGTTAATTGTGTTAATTAATTGTTTGTTGTTAGATTTTTCTATTTCTTTTTTTAGTTTATATAAATGGTCTAATTGACTTTGATTTATCATAAGCGCTTCCCCTTTGTCACAGTACATAGCTTTATTTTACAAATAAATACGTGCATTAATAAAGTGAAAATGGCTGGAAAATGAATATAAACAAAAAGAATTACAGTCAAAAATGATTTCAATGTTTTTCACAACAACGATTAAGAACGCAAAGCGCTTAATAAAACACTTTACGTTCTTGAAAATTTTTTTGAGTTTTTTAAAAGTTGATGTGGCTGTACAGTTTTAATTTAATTATTTTTCGACATAGTGACTTGGATTACTACATCCATGCTGGTTTGTCTCCATCAGTATTTGGCTTGTTTACGCCAATATTTTCTTTGGAGTGCAGCGATGGATTTTTTGCTATTTTAACTGCTAAATTAGCAACACTTTTTCTTGATACTTCTGTACCTTTAAATTGCTCTCCTTTTTGGGTCACTTCATAATCGGTTTCATTTTTAAATGTAAACCAGGCTGGACGAATAATTGTATAGTCTAAATTTGAAGCTTCGATAATATCAGCTGCTTTACGGTATTTTAGCAATTTATTACCAAATTGTTCTTTATTAAATTGATTGAATTTATCAGGTAATTCATCATAAATTCCTGGAGCAGCGATAAAGATAAGGCGAGAAACATTTTTTTGTGCCATTGCATTTACAATAGCTGTTGCTTCAGCGTCCATAGAGCCTGATAGACTAGCAAAGACAACATCTACTTTATCCAGCGCTTTAACGATATCTTGTTCATTTTTAGCGTCACCTTCATATACCGTGATGCGATTTGATCTATAGTCGGGTATACGATGCGCATTTCTTAAAAATAAATCGACATTAAAATTAGAATCCTCTAAAAATAATTTAGTAGCTTCAATGGAAACTTTACCATTGGCACCGATAATTAAAACAGTCTTCATATTTATCTCTCCTAACTATGATGTAATTCTTCTGTATATGTTAACTAAAAACTCAGTTATCCTTACTTTACAATAGTAATGATAAGAGTGCGAATGAATTATTTGTGACTAAATTTTTTATTGCAGATTAATATTGCGGTTTTTTACCCCAATATTGATAATAATTACATTCGATATAACCGTTAAATAATTTACGACGTTTTGTCGCTTTACGATTAGCTAAAAACTCAAATTCTTTATTGCTCGTTAAAATGTAAGTTGATAAGAAGGGATGCTGTGCCATCAATTTACCAATGTAACGATACATTGTTTCGACCTCTTCTCTATCGCCGATACGTTCACCATATGGTGGATTGCCTATTAATGCCATTGGTTCTTCACGATGAATAGTTAGTGTATTCACATCTTTAACTTCAAATTGAATGATATCACTTAATCCTACCTCTGCAGCGTTACGTTTAGCAATTTCAATCATATCTGGATCGATATCATAGGCATAGACTTCGACTTCTTTATCATAATCTGCTTGTTGGTCGGCTTCGTTACGCAGTTTTTCATAAAGATCTTCTGGAATAATATGCCATGCTTCAGATACAAATTCCCTATTAAACCCTGGCGCAATATTTTGTGCTATAAGACATGCTTCAATAGCTATTGTTCCTGAACCACAAAAAGGATCGATTAATGGTGTTTGTCCTGTCCAATTTGCTAATTTTATCAAACTTGCAGCTAAAGTTTCTTTTATAGGTGCTTCACCTTGAGCTAAACGATAACCCCGTTTATTTAGCCCAGAACCAGAGGTATCTATCGTTAATAACACATTATCTTTTAAAATCGATACTTCCACAGGGAATTTTGCACCTGTTTCATTTAGCCATCCAGATTCTTGATAAGCATATTTTAAGCGTTCAACAATCGCTTTTTTAGTTATAGCTTGGCAATCAGGTACGCTGTAGAGTGTTGATTTAACGCTTTTTCCTTGGACTGGAAAGCTGCCATCTTTATCAATAATAGTTTCCCATGGTAATGATTTTGTTTGTTCAAATAATTGTTCGAAAGTTGTCGCATTAAAACGACCAACTACAATTTTTACTCGATCAGCGGTACGTAACCAAAGATTGCATTTTACTATGGCAGATTCATCGCCTTCAAAGAATATACGCCCGTTTTCTACCTGAGTTTCATAGCCTAGGTCTTGAATTTCTTTTGCGACCACTGCTTCTAATCCCATTGGACAAACAGCTAATAATTGAAACATGTTTAATCTCCTTTAATTAAGTGATTTCAAAGTCTATTTTAACGAATAATCATAGTTCTGAATAGTTTAGTAATGAAATTACATGAAAAAAGCTCTCCGCACAAAGGGAGAGCTAAACTAGTAAATGATATTTCTGTAAGCCATGTTCTGTTCCGTTGTACTCATAATGTGTACTAGCTGCACTGGTACGCGGGTGGTAATCATCTGTCTACCTATCATCTTATTTCAGATGAAATGTGTCTCGTTTATACGTTGAATTCCGCTAAACAAGTGCTCCTACCTAATTTGGATTGCTCACTCGAGGGGTTTACCGCGTTCCACCTTTTATATTTCTATAAAAGCTACGTCACTGTGGCACTTTCAAACTATTCTAACCATATCAAATGACTTAGGTTATTTCATTGCCGTCAAATTAATGCCTTGATTTATTGTTTCATCAAGCACGAACACTACAATCATCTCAGATTGTGTGAGCATGGACTTTCCTCTATATTGCTATAGCGATTACCCAAAATATCACTTTTGCGATTATACCATATTATATTTCTTAGTAACAAACGTAAATGTCTTTATTTACCAAATACAGCTTTTTCAAGATTTGAAATTCTTTTTAAAATATCGACGTTATTGTTGTTAGAGTTGGCACTGCCAGAAGCGAAAGATTTGTTGTCTTGGGGTCTAGATGTTGCTACACGTAATCTTAATTCTTCCAGTTCTTTTTTTAATTTGTTATTTTCTTCTGATAATTTTACAACTTCACTGTTCATATCTGCCATCTTTTGATAGTCAGTAATAATGTCATCCAGAAAAGCGTCTACTTCTTCTCTTCTGTAGCCACGTGCCATAGTTTTTTCGAAATCTTTCTCATAAATATCTTTAGCTGATAGCTTTAAAGATACATCTGCCATTTTATCCACCTCATTTTTCAAAACTTTAATCTTCAGCCCACTGTAAATCATTAATGAAATCTTGTAATTCATCAAACGTCACAATATCACAAGTATAGTTTGTTTTAGACATAAAATCAACTAACATCGCTTTAAAAAACTTGGGACTCCCCTCTTGCTCTTCATCATAAATAAGTAGCGTCAAATCAGAATGTTCCAGCATAAAGCGGTCAGCCTGTTTAAACTGAAAAGCCCCCTTATATTGACTATGATAAATACTATCCACATAATCTGCTTTGGCTACCAGTTGGTTATAGACTAATTGATTTTGCTCATTCCAGCGTTGCGTATGACCTTCAAATGGTGTGATAATCGCTAATTTTAGTTCGGGATATTGTGCTTTCAACTCAATAACAACTTGAGCTGTCCACAGTTCTATACCCATTTGACCTTGAATTAACACCCATTCTAGTCCTTCATCAAGATAATTTATTAATTTATGACGTATAAATTGTTTTAAATAATAAACTTCCGGAGCGTCATCTTTAAAAATATTCAACTCAAATGATTTATAACCAGTTATATAAATTGTTTTTACCATATTATTCCCCAATTTCAAGTTGTGATGCCATGTAATTTAAAACATAAGTCACATTTTTAAATTTCTCATTAAAAAGTTTGCGACTTGTTCTATAATAATGACATTCAACTGAT
>OLJD01000318.1_pt1 | contig 12451 bp, 16 predicted proteins | sample 1601441 | NCBI WGS metagenome assembly OLJD01 (sample SAMN04436853, study PRJEB24849) | human gut metagenome | biome: human gut; feature: NICU; material: stool | host: Homo sapiens | place: USA: Saint Louis, MO | collected 2011-10-01 | reverse complement strand
ATTTAGTAAGTTTTAAATCTTTTCACTCTAGGTGGGTCTTTTTTATTTTATTATTATTTTTACTAATTTTCTTATTATAAATACAATTAATAGTAAGTCAATTATCAAAAATCCTATATAGGCATAGTTTGTTATTTTTACTTTTTTGCTTATTTGAGTTTTTTCAATCTTATCTTTTGGAATTTCATTTTTGTCTTCTACTCTTTTTGCATTTATTAAAAGTCTGTGAGTGAAGGTTGGATATGGTGTACAGGTTAGAAGTGTTACTATATCTTCTCCTTCTATTACTTTTAATTTTTCCCAATCATAAGGGCTTATCACTTCTTTGGAGTAAACTTGATAGGTCAATGTTTTATCTCCTCTTTTAATATAAAACATATCGCCTTCTACTAATTCATCTGCATATAGTAAAAATATAGCTCCCCACCAGCCTCTATGTCCTGCTAGGACACTTCTGGTGGACTTTCCTCCGATTGGTATTGATGTACCTGAAACTTGACCTACTCCTTTTAGCATATGATCGTAGCTTGCATCTAAATAAATAGGTAAGTTTACATTTATTTTTGGTATTTGAATATATCCAAATATATCATCTTGATTTTCTAGGATATTTACTGATCCCAGATTTTTGCTTGTAAAAGGATCTACCATTGATATGTCAGAATTTTTTACTATTTCATTATATTCTTGGGCCTTTTTTTCTACTTGATCAAATTTTTTATCTTCTCTTTGAGCCTTTATTACTTTTTCTATTTTGCTCTTATTTTCTATGTTTGAGTATATTCTTCTTGAAAATGGAAGGGCAAGGGTCATTAATCCTAATAATATTAGGATATAACCTATAATTTTACTTTTCTTTTTCACTGATTTTTTGTTCAATGGTAAAAACCTCCATTCTCATTTTTTTAGCGTTTCTTTTTTCTCTTAAATACATCATTATTGTAAATAATAATATTGGTAATAATACTAAGAATAATTGGAAGAAGTTTGGTTTTAATCTTGGTGTATTGGCTGAACCATCATCTATAGCTTGGGTGTATGGAATTCTATGACCTCTAACTAAGAGTCTGTGAGAATTTATCATATAAGGTGTACATGTTAAAAGAGTTGCGTAATCTTTTTTATCTACTACCAAAACAGGCTCAAAATTTGATGGTTCTACAACTTGAATTTTGTCGACTTTGTATGCCAAAGTTTCTTTTATGTTGTGTATATAAAATATATCTCCTTCAACCATTTGGTTTAGATTCCTAAATAAAAGAGCGTTTGGAAGACCTCTGTGGGCAGTTATAACTGTGTGGGTTGATTTTCCACCTATTGAAAGAGATGTCCCTTCCAAATGTCCTGCTCCTTTTTCCAAAACATCATCGCTTGTTCCAGCATAAATTGGAAGATCGACTGCAATTTTTGGAATTTCTACATGACCCAACATTTCATGGACTTCTAGCATTTTTGCGTATTCTGCCTTAGCATCTTTTACTTTTTTATCGTAAGGATCTACAAGTTTTGATGGATCAAGAGTTTGGTTATATATTCTTGCAAGCTCCATCCTTCTTTCCAATTCTTTCTTGTCAATTTTTTCCTTTTCTTTATTAAAAACTACAATTTCATCATTAGACTTAATTTCGTAAAATTTTTGGCTTATAAAAGGATAAGAAAAAATCAAAAACCCTAGGACAAATATTAGGATAAAGGGAAGATTTTTTTTGATATTATTCTTTTTTATCATCATCTTCACCTAGTTTGTCTAATTTTTCTTTTATTTGGTCAATTTTACTTGATGTTTTTTTATTTTCTTTTCTTAATTTTCTAATTCTCCACAATAAGATTATTATTATAATTAAAGCTAAGAAGAATAAAATTCTAAATATCCAGTTCATTTTATTTTCTTTGATCAATTCTTCATCTACACTTTCTACATATTCTACCCTGTGACCTCTTACCAAAAGTCTGTGAGAATTTATCATAAAAGGTGTACAGGTTAAAAGAGTCGCATAATCATGACCTGGTGCAATCATTAATTCATCAAAATTGCTTGGTTCAATTACTTTTATTTGATCGACTTGATAGGCTAGAGTTTTTTCTATATTGTGAATATAAAATTTATCTCCAACTTCAAGTTCGTTCAAATTTGTAAATAAAGTTTTTTCTGGAAGTCCCCTGTGGGCTGTAAGAACTGTGTGAGTATTATTTCCACCAACAGGAAGAGAAGTTCCTTCCAAATGTCCCACGCCTTTTTGCAAAATATCTTCGCTAGTTCCTGCATAAATCGGTAGGTCTTGGTTTATTTTTGGAATTTCTACGTGGCCTATCATTTCTTCAACTTCAAGCATTCTTGCATATTCTTTCCTACCTTCTTCTCGTCTTTTTTTGGTAAAAGGATCGTTGGTAGGCCCTCCTGATAGGGAATCATTATAAGCTTTTGCAAGTCCTATTCGCCTTTGAATTTCTTCTTTTTCAAGTTTACTTTTCCCTTCATTAAATACTTCAACTTGATTATTAGAATCGATTTTATAATAAAATCTAGAAATAATTGGATAAAGTAGGATTACAATTCCTATTAAAAAAATAAGTTTCCATAAAAGATTAGATTTTTTTGATTTTTTCTTCTTAATATTCTTTTTCATTTTATCACCGTATTTTTATAATTCTTTCTTACTAGATTTAATCTTACACCAAAAAAGCTTATTAATAAAGGATTTTTTAAAAAATACAGAAATTTCTTTAAAATTTTATGGACATTTGTGAATAAATCTTTATCTATATATGAAAGGAGCGATAATATGAAACTAAGAATTAAATATGAAGTCAATGATGGTGAAAAGACAAGAAAATATTCAAGAACATTTTCAAATCTTGATGAAAATCTTACAAACGAAGATTTATCAAATTTCGCTAAAGCTTATATCTCACTTAGTGAAGTTGAAAATCAATTGTTTGAAAAGATCACAGAAGAAAGAATCTAGAAATAGAAAGGAGATACTATGAATACAAAAACACTAAAATTATCTTTTAAAGATAATCAAGGAAAAAGCAAAATGGTAAGCATAAATCATCCAAAAGCTAATCTTGATGACCAAACTGTAAAAGCTCAAATGGAAGCTATGTTAAACTCAAAGCTTTTAGAAACAAAAGATGGTAAGGTTACAAGTATAAATAAAGCTTATATGGAAAATATTTCAAAAGAAGATTTTAATCTAGCTTAGGAAGATTTTAATCTAGCTTAGAAAGAAAGGTTGCAAAACAAATTAAGTTTTGCAACCTTTTTTTGTTTGAGATTTCATAGATACTACTTCGTTTTAATTTTTACTTTTTTACTTATTTTTACTATGAGATCTCTCCACACTAAAACACATTTCTTTGCAAATTTTTCCGTGATTTCATAATACTTTTAGGGATAAACATGCCAATCAAGACATATTTATTAGGTCGAGATGGGTGATGATTGGCTGGTTTTAATTATTAAAGTTTTTATTTTTGGATTTTTACTTGGCGTATACCCTATTTAGTCACAAGTGTATTAAAATCGAGTAAAATAAGTTATAATTGTAATGAACGGAGGTAAAAAGCTAGACTTTTCGACTTCGCTATTGCTCCGCTCAAGGAAGTCCACTTCGTTTTACTTTTTCCTCTAATTTTCCAAATAAAAAATCCCTAGTTAAGTTCATGACTTTCCTAGGGAATGTATTTATATTTTCTTTTTTAGTATCCTCATTGACCATAGGACTGCTATTATTGTAACTCCAACATCTCCAAATATTGCTAGCCACATATTTGCATATCCTAGTAGTCCTGCTATTAGGATTCCTATTTTGACTGCCATTATGAAAGTCACGTTTTGCCTTACTGTCCTATTGGTAAGGTCTGAGATTTTCATTAGCTTGCTCATCTCTCTAAATTCTCCGTTAACTACGAGTATATCGGATGATTCTATAGCAAGGTCAGATGCTGTTTCTCCCATTGATATACCAACATCTGCATTGGTAAGGACTGGGGCGTCGTTGATACCATCTCCTACAAAGACTGTAGGAAGTCCTTTATCTTGGTAGCCTTTCATAATTTCTAGCTTCTGGTCTGGCATGACTTCTGCGTAGTAGTCATCTAGGCCAAGTTCTTTGGCTGTTTCTTCAACTGCATTTTTGCCATCGCCTGATACTACAGCTATATTTTCAAAATGGTTGTGAAGATCTTCTATAGTTTCAAATGATTGGTCTTTGATTTCATCTTCGATTATTACTTTTGCAGCAAGCTTGTCATCTATAGATACATAGATTGCCCTGTCATTTTCTTCTCCATCATAGCCAATAAATCTAGCAGAACCTATCTTGATTAGATCGCCATCCTTGCTAGTAGCTCTTACACCAAGGCCCTTTTCATTGGTCACTTCTTCAAACAAATCATGTTTTTCATCACGGTCTAGACTTTTTACTATCCCTTTTGCGATAGGATGGGTACTCATTAGCTCGATATTGTATATATAATCGAGGATTTTTTCCCTATCATGGTCAGTAAAATATTCTATATCTTTTACTTTGAAATTCCCTGTAGTGAGGGTTCCGGTTTTGTCGGATAATAGGACTTTGGCATTATTTAGTCCTTCAAAATACTGGCTTCCTTTTATAAGGATGCCATTTTCACTAGCTAGGCCAAGGCCTGACATAAAGCTTAGTGGGACTGATAATACTAGGCCACATGGGCATGATATTACTAAAAATGTAGCTGCCAAGAATATAGAGTCATACCAATCTCTTCCAAAAAATAGGGGAGGGATGATAGCTACTATAAGCGCAATAGCTACAACAATTGGGGTATAGACTCTGGCAAATCTTGTTACCATTTTTTCACTTTGAGATTTACTTTCTGCGGAATCTTCTATAATCTCCATAATCTTTGCTGCAACAGAATCATCAAATTCTTTTTGGGCGCGCATTTTGATAATCCCTTCAGTAAGAAGAGATGAAGATACAATCTCAGACCCTACTTCGGCTTCTACTGGCATGGATTCTCCAGTGACAGAGGATGTATCAAGGAGGCCGTGACCTTCTATAACTACACCATCCACACCAATTTTCTCACCATCACGAACCAGGAGGATATCTCCTACTTCTACATCATCTAGGTCGATTTCTGTAGTAGAACCATCTGGGTTTACCTTATTGGCCACATCAGGCACTAAGTCTAGGAGTCCTTCTATGTTTTGGCGGGACTTATGGCTTGCTATATTTTCAAATAAATCACCAAAATTATAAAAAAGTATTACAGCAATTGCTTCTATATATTGGCCTAGGATGAAGGCTGCAATTGATGCTATAGACAAAAGGAAGTTCTCATCTATGGCCTGGCCACGGATGATTCCCTTAAATCCTTTTATCAAAACATTCCATGCGGATAGCAAGTAGGCTAATAAAAAACCACCCACAATCCATATATTTTCACCTATAGTATTCCTTAATACTGCTAATATAGCAGTAAAAATACCTATAGCTATAAGCTTACTCAGCTCCTTTTTGTGAGCATCTGTCATAGACTCAAACATATCCTACCTCACTAATACAGTCCCTGGCTCAAGTTTATCAGCAAGTCTGTTAGCCTCATCAAAGATAGCATCTTCATTAGCACCATCAGCTAATTCCATCTTTAGTTTCAAAGTTAGGAATGATAGGTTAGCATCATTCACTCCATCAATTTTCTTAACAGCCTCTTCAATCTTTGCTGCACAATTTGGACATAGGTCATCACTTTCTACTTTATATTTAACTTTCATTATATTCTCCTATTCTTTAATATGTTCTAATCCTGTCTTAAAAATCGTCTTGACGTGGTCATCGGCAAGTTCGTAGTATATTGACTTGCCACTTCTCTTGGAACTGACCAAATTGTTATCCTTCAACCTCTTTAGCTGGTGGCTTATAGCCGACTGGCTCATATCCAAGATTTCTGCAATTTCGCCTACAGAAGTAGGCCCACTAAAAAGCACATTCATAATCCTAAGCCTAGTCGAATCGCCAAAAACCTTAAATAGGTCAGCTAAATCAAATAAAATTTCCTCATCTTTGATAGTTATCATTATCACCTCCGTTTATATGATTATATGTTTATATGAACATTATAGCATATGTATTTCTAATGTCAAATTTATATGTGAATAATTTTAATATATGAATATTTGACTTCTGTCTTTGTTTTAAGTCTATTAATCCTATCAATAGTTCTAATTTTGAGTATAAAGAAGTATATGCCTACTCAATCCAAACGTCATGTGACAAAAATGGCTGGATACTAGGATACAAAACTTATCCAGGAAACCTGCACGATTCGACAACCTTCCCATCATTAGCTTTAGATATACCAATATGATAGAAAAAGCAAAAATGAGTATGAAAGCAGCACTAACCTTTGCGTGCGTAAATATGAAAAAAACTAGCAAAATTATTTACAGACCCTCTAATATTTAAAATATGGGGTTTATTTAGTGCCACTTTTTTACCTTTCCAAGCGGGATTTTTACTCTTTAACAAAAAAGACAGAATCCCCCGTTTAATTAATACCATTTTTTTCCATTGTATTCTGTGTGCTCTAAGTCTATCTTTTCCCAGCTACCAAACTTGGCAATATATTTATTTTTAAGCTCTTCGTACTCTTCTTTACTTACCTCTACGGTGTCATACTGACTGTAGTGGTAGAGAGACCTACTAGATTTTATAAATTCCCCCATATCTCTTCTACAAATCAACTCATAGAATTCTTTAGGCACTGACTTATCCTTAACTTTTTTCTTATCTTGTGCCAACCACTGCCAAGCTGTTTTCCATACTACACGTTTACGCAAAACTGCTTTAATTTCTTCCTCAGTGAAAGAAATAGTATCCTCGTAAAAACAGCACTTTACAGTACCTACTGTGTCTAAATCTTCCAAATAATTAGCATAGTCCTCTATACTATAAAACATTTCAAAAACGTACTCTTCACTTTTAGGCTTTCTAAAACTCATAGCCCAATCGCTTACAAATTTTATATCTCCGCTATGCCAGTCATTGTAAAAAACTATTTCTTTAGCTTTCTCATATAATTCTCCCACATATTTGTCTGTATATTCGTCCCAACTTTCATCTACATACTTATTAAAAAGAGCTTTATCATCATCTTCGGTCAAACCTTCTTTTTTTAGTCTTTCTCTAGATACACCGCAAATTTCATTCCACTTATCAAAGTATTTTCTGTCTAAAACTTGATATCTACAATACCAATGAAGATCTTTCACTATATCATCTAGACTATATTTCAGATTATTTTTTTTGAATGCATATTCTGTATTTTATATTGGTTTTTTATGAGATCTCTCGACTACTAAAATCAGTTTATATTATAAACTTTTCCGTGCTTATGAAAACTCATTTACTACGTAAATTCTACCGTGCTCTCGCACTAGTTTTCAAGGATTTATAACCGAAATCAACGGTTATAAATCTGCACTTATTTTTAGGGATAATTATGCCAAATCAAGGCATAATTATCAGCTCGAGATGGGTTATAGATTTGCTTTGTTTTTTACTAAAGCTTATATCTGTTTAATTGGCTTATTTTATATTCCATCTTTTGTTTACTAATTTTAAATTTTAATATATATAAATTTATATCAATTCGAAGTTAGTAAGTACATTGATAAATTACCCATCTCGAGCTTGTCGAGAGATCTCTTTTTTTATATTTAGATTGTAATTTATTTTTTTCTTTGAAATATCTCCACTTATTTTTAATTTTTATTCTATTTTGTCTTAAATTCCTTTTATTTTATTTTTTACATTGGCAAAGTTCATTTAGCCTTATTTTTTCCTTTTTATTGGCTTTTATCCAATTAAACTTTTTTTACAAATTTTACTAGAATTATGGTGTCGACAAATACAAGCGATCGCAGTTAGGAAAATTTTATGAAAATATGTGTTGAAAATTTAAATGCGATTATAGAAAAATATGAGCCACTTTTAATTTCTATGAGTGCTAGGTTTACTGTTTTTGATAGGAATGAGGCTTATATTATGGCAAGAGATATGGTTTTTGAAATTGTAAAAGATTTTGATCCTAATAAGGGAAAGTTTGGTGGATATTTAAAATATAGACTCTATTTTTATTTTTTAAACGAATGTAAAAAACAAAGAGTTGATTCTTTGAATAGTTTTGATAAAAATGGTGTGGAAATTATTGAAAAAATTGAAGATGATTTTTGTCTAGAGGATAATTTTATTAAAAACGTAGAAATTGAAGAACTTTTTAAGTCCTTAAAGATTTTGAAAAAACAAGAGAGGGAAATTTTGTATCTTAAATATGATAAAAATCTTCCTCATAAGGAAATTGCAAGGCTTCTGAATCTTTCTGTTAAGTCTATCACCAATTATCATTATAATATTATTAGAAAACTTAGAAAATATTTTATGGATAATGATTTATTTTAGTCTTTTATTGACTTATTATTCTTTTTATTATACACTTAATGTCTAGAGAAGTCTTTCTTCTTTAAAGAAAGGAGGATTTATGGACAGAATTGTTGCAATCCTTCCAACTGAAATCAAAGGAATTGGTATTGGTTGTGAAGTTTATACTGAGAAAAAAGTTTTTGTTGATAAAAGAACTTGTTGTCTTTTTTTGAAACATATGGCTGAAAAAAAGTCTATTTCTATTAAGATTATGCATAAAAATATGAAGGAAATTTTGAAGATTTCTAGAAATTTACCTTATTGTATTGATAGCTTTAATGTCTTTTTTCCTTTTAAAATTAGACAAACAGATAATGATGATTTAAGACGTGGCTTTGTTAATTGTTATTATGTTAAGGATATTTGTAATTGTGAAATCATTCTTAAAAATGCAATGACTATTTCTACTCTTAACAAAGACAGAGCTTTGAAAAATAATTTTAATAATGCTAGCAAGATTATGTACATGAAATTTGCAAGAGATTTGTCTAAGATGAGAAGGTCTATGGATTTTATCGATGATATTTCCTTGTAATTTTTAGAATTTAAAAGGACTATTTCAATTAATTTTGAAATAGTCCTTATTTTTTAGTCTTCTAAGGCTTCTTTATCTACAAATAAGTAGCAATTTGGGTGAAGTAATAAAAATGATGCTGGGAAGTCTGTAGAAATTTTATCTGTATTGATTAATTTTTTTACTACATCTTTTTTATTTTTACCGCTTGCTATTACAATTAATGTCTTTGCATTAAAGGCATCTGCCATTCCCATTGATATAGCATATTTTGGAACATCATCTTTTGATTCAAAAAATCTTGAATTTGCTTTTATTGTTTCTTCTGTAAGTTTTACTATAGATGTTCTCCTATTTAAAAATTCTCCAGGTTCATTAAAAGCAACATGACCATTTGGTCCAAGGCCAAAAACTTGAATATCTCTTGTACCAAAATCATCTAATAATTCATTATATTCTTCTGTATATTTTTCATCATTGCTATCAGCTTTTGGTAGGTGAGTATTTTCTTTTTTTATGTTCACATGGTCAAATAAATTATCATTCATAAAATATTGGTAGGATTGTTCGTTTTGTGGATCAATTCCTACATATTCATCTAAATTTATTGTTTTTGCCCAATGAAATGAAATTTCTCCTTCTTTTTGAGCTTTTACTAAATTTTTATATAAACCTATTGGTGATGAACCTGTTGCAAGTCCAAGTTTTGCTTGAGGTTTTTCTTGCAAAATGCTAATAAAAAGGTCGGCTGCTTTTTTTGATAATTCTTCATATGAATCTGATTTAATTACTTTCATTTTTTCTCCTTATTCTATATTCTCTATTTTTCTTTTCACATTTACCTTACTAGTATTATATTATCTTTAAAGATATTAGTTTTTAAATGAATGTACAGGAGAAGGAATTCTACCTCCTCTATTTACAAATTTTTCTGCACTTGAGTCTCTTATTTTCATTATTGGTGCATATCCCAAGAGTCCACCAAATTCTGCAAATTCTCCTTCTTTTTTTCCAATAACTGGAATAACTCTTACAGCTGTAGTTTTTTGATTTATTACACCTATTGCTGCCTCATCCAAAATCATAGCTGAAATTGTAGATGCTGGAGTATCTCCTGCAATTGCAATCATATCTAGCCCAACTGAACAAACTGAAGTCATAGCTTCAAGTTTATCAAATGTCAAATGTCCAGCCTCTGCAGCTTTTATCATGGCTTCGTCTTCGCTTACTGGAATAAAAGCTCCAGAAAGTCCACCAACAGATGATGATGCCATAAGACCACCTTTTTTGACTGCATCATTTAACAAGGCAAGAGCAGCAGTTGTTCCATGGCCTCCTACATGATCTATTCCAATTTCTTCCAAAATTCTACCAACGCTGTCTCCTATTGCAGGTGTTGGAGCAAGAGATAAATCTAGTATTCCAAATTCTTTTCCAAGTCTTTTTGCTACATCACGACCTATCAAATCTCCCATTCTTGTGATTTTAAAGGCAGTTTTTTTGATTGTTTCGTAAACTTCATTTATTGGTTTTCCCTTATCTTTTTCAATTGCTGATTTTACAACTCCAGGGCCAGAAACTCCTACGTTTATAACTGTTTCTCCTTCTCCTACTCCAAGAAAAGATCCTGCCATAAAAGGATTATCTTCAACAGCATTTGCAAAGGCTACAAATTTTGCACAGCCCAAAGAATCTTGGTCTTTGGTTAATTCTGCCAACTCTTTAATTTTTTCACCCAAAAGTTTTACTGCATCAAGATTGATTCCTGATCTTGTTGAACCTACATTTACAGATGAACAAACAAAATCTGTAGTAGAAAGGGCATGAGGAATGGAATTTATCAAAATCTTATCAGATTTTGTCATAGACTTATGAACAAGGGCAGAAAATCCACCAATAAAATCAACTCCAACTTCCTTAGCAACCTTGTCCAAAACTTCTGCATAAGGCGTATAATCATCAATTTTTGAGCTTGCCGCAACCAAAGAAATTGGTGTAACAGAAATCCTATTATTAATTATAGGAACACCATAAATTTCTTGGACATGTTTTGTAGTTTTGATGAAATTTTCAGTTTCTTTCATCATCTTGTCATAAATTTTTTGACAAGATTTTTTGTAATCACTATCTGCACAATCAAGAAGAGAAATTCCCATAGTTATTGTTCTAATATCTAGGTGTTCTTGATCGAGCATTTTTATAGTTTCAATAATTTGTTTGGTATCCATAATTAAATCCTTGCCATTTTATCAAAAAGATCTTCATTTTGAAGTCTAAGCTCAAGACCAATTTCTTTACCCAAATTTGTCATTTCTTCCTTAATTTTTTCGAAAGATTCATTAGCATTTTTCATATCTACATTAATAATACCTACAAAATTTTTCTCCATAATAGTTTGGTTGAAATCCAAAATATTAATGTTGAATTTGTAAAGTAATTCGCTGACCTTATAAACTATTCCGGGTTTATCGTTTCCAATAATTGTCAAAATTGCTTTCATAATTACTCCTTTATCATCTTACACATATTTTAGCACATTAGATAAGAATTTTAAATTCATTTATTATTTTGAAAGTAATTTCAAATTTAAATATATATAAAAAAAAATCCTGCAATTAAGCAGGAATTTTTTGAAAGATTCTAATTTTTATTTTTTTTATTGTTCGTATCTATTTATATTTACTTATTAATAGTTAAAGTTTGCAACTTCGAAGAAATCTTGTGGATGTTTACAAGCTGGGCAAACTTTTGGTGCTTTTTTGCCTTCATATAGGAATCCACAGTTCCAGCATTTCCAGATAACTGATTCTTCTTTTTCGAATACTGTCCCGTTTTCGATATTATCGTGAAGTTTTTGATATCTATCTCTATGACCAGCTTCTACTTTTGCAATATTTTCAAAGCTTCTAGCTATTTCATCAAATCCTTCTTCTTTTGCAACTTTTGCAAATGATGGATACATATCTTCAGCTTCTTCATTTTCTCCACCAATTGCACCTTCAAGGTTTGTTAATGTATCGTGGAAAACAACTGGGAATGCTGTATAATCTGGATTTAATTCAATTGCATCTAATTTGAATTCTTCTTTTAAATATTTGTAGAATTGTTTAGCGTGAACTTGTTCGTTTCTTGCTGTTTCTTCAAATATTTGTTGAATTTGAACGTATCCTTCTTTTTTAGCAATTTTTGCAGCAATTGTATATCTCATTGTTGCTTGAGATTCTCCTGCAAATGCAGTAATTAAATTGCTTGCTGTTTTTGTACCTTTTAATTCTGGCATATGTAAATCCTTTCTATTAATAAAATTATGTAAGTGTTACGTCTTTACATTTATTAGTATATCTTATTTATTTTATTTGTCAAGAATGATTCTAAAGTTTTAGTCATTCTAAATTATGATTTTTATTATCATTATCATTTGAGAAAACATTTTTAGATTTTCTTAAAAACTAGATCTATTATTAAT
>OLJD01000309.1_pt1 | contig 12817 bp, 13 predicted proteins | sample 1601441 | NCBI WGS metagenome assembly OLJD01 (sample SAMN04436853, study PRJEB24849) | human gut metagenome | biome: human gut; feature: NICU; material: stool | host: Homo sapiens | place: USA: Saint Louis, MO | collected 2011-10-01 | reverse complement strand
AATAAGAATTTAATCTCAAACATTAATGCGATGAAATATGATATTAAAAATGATGAACTTGAAAAATTTGTTGAATTAAATAATAATATTCGCTCATATTTTCAAACTTTAGAAGAAGGTGAAGAATGAGAAAGCAATATACAAGGATTAAAAAAATAGAAGCATCAATTATTGAACTTGAAAAAGTTGAAGATATTGCTTATAACGCTGTTGTAAAAGTAAATACTTTAGGTCAAAATTTTATTGGTCAAGTTGTAAAAATTGATGATGAAACTGTAACAGTAGAAGTTTTTGGAAATACTCAAGATTTTTCTTTAAATGATATTGTTGTAGAGTTTGAAGAAAAACCATTGGAAATTCCTTTGAATGAATCTATACTTGGTAGAACTTTTAATGGGATTGCAAGACCAATAGATGATGGTGGAGAAATCTATTCTGATAAATTTTATTCAGTTGAAGGAAATCCATTAAATCCTGTTGCTAGAGAATATCCAAGAAACTTTATACAAACTGGTATCTCATCAATTGACATTCTAACAACATTAATTCGTGGACAAAAACTTCCTATTTTTTCCGGATCTGGAATGCCACATAATGAAATTGCAGCTCAGATTGTAAGACAAGCTAAGTTAAAAACTGATGAAGATTTTTGCTTTGTTTTCGCAGCAATGGGAATTAAAAAAGATGAAGCAATGTTTTTTGAAGATGCCTTTACAAAAGCTGGAGTTAAAGATAAGGTTGTAATGTATGAAAATTTGGCTGATGATCCAATCATGGAAAGATTGATCACACCAAAATGTGCTCTTACTGCTGCTGAATATTTGGCATTTGAAAAAAATAAACATGTTTTAGTAATAATTACAGATATAACTTCTTATGCTGAGGCTCTTCGTGAAGTTTCTTCAATAAGACAAGAAGTTCCTTCTCGTAAGGGATATCCTGGATATTTGTATTCAGATCTTGCAAGTTTATATGAAAGGGCAGGAATGATAGATGGAGTTAATGGATCAGTAACTTTAATTCCAATTTTAACAATGCCAAATGATGATATAACTCATCCGATTCCAGATTTGACTGGATATATTACAGAAGGACAAATTGTAATTGATAGGATGCTAGATCAAAAAGGAATTTATCCACCAATTAATGTTTTACCATCTTTATCAAGACTTATGAAAGATGGTATAGGTGAAGGATATACAAGATTTGATCATGATGATTTGATGAACCAACTTTATGAGTCTTACTCAAAAGTTCAAGAAATTAGAAATATTTCTCAAATTGTAGGTGAAGATGACTTGTCTGATGTTGATAAGTCATATTTGAAATTTGGTAAAGAATTTGAAAACAAATTTTTAAGCCAAGATCCTTATGAGAATAGAAGTCTAGAACAATCTTTGGATTTAGGATGGGAAATTTTGAAAATTTTACCAATTGAAGAAATTCACAGGGTAAGTTCAGAAAATAAGGAAAAATTCTTGGGAGATAAAAATGACTGAGACAAAATTTGCTCCAACAAAGGCAAATTTAATGAAGGCCAAGACTCAACTTGACTTAATTAACGAGGGTTATGATATCCTTGATAAAAAAAGAAAAGCCTTGATTGGTCAATATAATGCAAAAATCAACCAAAGAAATGAATTAAATAATATAGTAAATTCTTCGATTAAAGATGTTAAGAAAAATATTAAAAAAGCTATAGTAACCACTGGAGAAGATAGGTTAAAATCAATAGCCTTATCTGTTCCAATTGATAATTCTATTTCTTTAAAAGAGAAAAAATTCATGCAAACAAGAATTTTTGAAATCAATTTTGATGAAAAAAAATTAGACTTATCATACTCATTAAATTTAACAAATTCCTTGTTTGATGAGGCTCTAATTTCTCTAAATGATGTGAAAGATAAGGTATATAAATTAGCTGAACTTGATACAACTATTAAAAATTTGGATACTGAAATTAAAAAAACATCAAAAAAAGTAAATTCTTTAGAAAAAGTTCAAATACCAAATTACCAGTCTATAATTAAGTCCATATCTAGTCAAATTGAAGAAAGAGAAAGGGAAGAATTTTCTAAAACAAAAATGGTTAAAGATAAAAAATTGAAAAAAGATAAGTGATTTATTCATTTATCTTTTTTTATTGGGTATATTTATAAAAGATAAGGGAGGATTTATGAATAAAATAAAAAATGATCTAAGAGATGCTTGTCTTGAAATTATTGAAAAAAGTAATGCAAAAGAGGGAGATGTTTTTGTTCTCGGTGGATCTTCTTCAGAAGTTACAGGTTTTGATATTGGATCTCATTCTAGTGAGGAAATTGGAGAAGTAATTGTAAAAACTATCCTTGAAATTTTAAATGAAAGAAAAATTTATCTAGCAGTTGGGGGATGTGAACACATAAATAGAGCAATTGTTGTTGAGAAAAGTCTAGCTAAAAGAGATGGGTATGAAATCGTATCAGTTGTGCCTAAAATTCATGCTGGTGGTTCATTTGCAACAGCAGCATATAAGAATTTTAAAGATCCAGTAGTAATTGAACATATTAGTGGAGACTGTGGAATGGATATTGGAGATGCAAATATCGGAATGCATATTAAATTTGTTCAAGTTCCCCTTAGATTGAATATAAAAAATATTGGATCTGCTCACTTAACAGCTTTAAAATCAAGGCCTAAATTAATAGGTGGAATTAGGGCTAGATACGAATAGATTTATATTATTACAAATAAAAAATAGCTTTGCTTATATTTGCAAAGCTATTTTTTTCTTTAAAATATATTACTTTTTCTAATTCTTTTATTTTTAAATTTTAAAGTTTCGTATTCACTAGTATCTTCTATATCGTAAGTTGACTTTTGCATGGATGCTGATAAGGCAAGTCCTATATTTACAAAACATATTAATAAGAATGTTCCTCCTGATGAGAAAAATGGAAGGGGAATACCTGTTACTGGCATTAATCCAATTGTCATTGCTACATTTTCAAATATGTGAACAAAAAACATTGCACAAATTCCTATTGTCATTAATGATATAAATGAATTTTTTGAATTTTTACTTATTATTAATAATCTATAAATCATTATTATGAAAGCTATTAGCATTAATATAGCTCCAATAAATCCTAATTCTTCAGCTAAAACAGAAAAAATATAATCTGTTTCTTTTTCTGGAATATATCCATATTGAGCTTGAGTACCTTTCATAAATCCTCTACCTTTAAACATTCCAGAACCTATTGCAATAAGACCTTGTTGTTGTTGCCATCCACTTCCTGATGTATCTCTTGATGGATCTAAGAAATCGTGAATTCTATCAGCTCTGTATCCTTCTAGGTTTAAAATTAATATTAAGGATCCAACACTTGCAAGTGCTAGAAGTCCAATTATCCATTTCCATGAAAGTCCAGCTGAAAATAACATTATAGCTATAAAGAAAATATATACCATAGCTGTTCCAAAATCTGGCTGTAATAATATAAATAAAACAGGAAGACCTGCAAAAATCAAGGTTAATAATAGCCTTGAGGGTTTATTTATATCTTCCTTATATTTTTCTAAATAAGCTGATAATGAAAATATTATACCAACTTTGGTAATTTCTGATGGTTGTAATTGAATAGGTCCAAGAATTAACCAAGAATTAGAACCCCATTGTTGCTCACCTTGCCCTAAAAAAATAGTCAAAAGTAAAAGGATTAAAGAAATTGCATAAATAGGCAAAGCACCTTTTTTTATAACATCCATATCCATAGTACAAATTAATATAATGAATAAAAATCCTAAAATTGTTGCTACAAGTTGGCTTCTAATTTTTAAAATATCACCTGAAAAAGCAGAGTATAATACGAATAAGCCATATATGCTTAAAAAAGCTACACTTAAAAATAAAAACCAATCAAATTTTTTAAATTCTTTTTTCTTTAAATTAAACATTTCATCACTCCAATTCAAAGTTAATTATATAATAGAAAGAATGATTCTTCAATTAATATTTTTCTAATAAGGGGTATAATGTTTATTTATAAAGAGGTGATAATTATTTTAACTAAGAATCAAATAGAAGAAGTAATAGATAGACTTGATAACTTGTATCCTAATTTAGATAAGAGTTTTTTAGATTTTACCACACCTTTTGAACTTTTAGTAGCAACAATCTTATCTGCTCAATGCACTGATGTGAGAGTAAATAAAGTTACAAGTTATATGTTTAAATATGCTAATAAACCAGAAGAATTTGCAAATATGGAAATAAAAGATATTGAATCTTATATTAAAACTTGTGGTTTATATAAAAATAAGGCAAAAAATATAAAAAATGCGTCAATAATGTTAATTAGAGAATTTGATGGAATAGTTCCAGATAATATGAAAGATTTAACAAAATTGCCAGGTGTAGGCAGAAAAACTGCAAATGTGGTAATGAGCAATGCATTTGGAATAGATGCTATAGCAGTTGACACTCATGTACAAAGAGTCTCAAATAGGATAGGACTTGCTAATAGCAAGGATGTTTTAAATACAGAAAAAGATCTTAGGAAAAATCTACCAAAAGAAAAATGGTCAAAGCTTCATCACCAAATAATTGCACATGGAAGAAAAATTTGCAAGGCAAGAAATCCTCTGTGTGAAGAATGTGATCTAAGAGATTTATGCCAAGACTATAAGGAGAGAAAATGATAAAATTATTTGCTATGGATTTGGACGGAACAAGTCTTGATAGTAATTCAATATTACAAGAAAAAACAATAGATGCACTAAAAAAACTTGATGAAAATGGAATCAAGTTTGTATTTACATCTGGAAGAGCAACACCATCAGTTAGATATTTAATGGAATTAACTGGTATAGATAATCCCTTAGTTACTAATAATGGTGCATTAGCCTTTATGAACAAAGAAAACTTAATATATCAAAATCCCTTAAAATATGAAGAAGTTGAAGAATTGATAAATTTTAGCCAAGAAAACAAACTATTTTTTCAATTTTATGATCTAGATACATATTATTCAAATAGAATGTGTCATGAAAGATTTGATCATTTAGAAAAAGATTCATCTTATGGAATGAACTATCAAGTTAATTTTTCATTTTCAACAAATCCATTAAAAGAATTAAAATTAAGAAAAAATTCGGCATTTAAGTTTCAAATATTCCTTGATAAAAATGATTCAAAAAAAAGAAATATGATATTAGAAAAAGTTTCTGAGATGGGACTTTATGCTACAACTTCATCATATGGAATGATTGAAATAATGCAAAAAAACGTAAATAAATTTAATGGATTAAGTGAAATTAGTTATCTTTTGGGTATAAGTAAAGAAGAAATGGCAGCAATAGGTGATCAAGATAATGATATTCCTATGCTTGAAAATGTTGGAATGTCATTTGCAATAGAAAATGCAATTGATAAGGTCAAAGAAATTTCTGATTTTGTAGTTTCTACAAATGATAATTTTGGCCTTGTAGATGCAATAAATTTAGTTTTGGAGAAAAATTCTCATGTTTAATATAGTATTAATTTCACCAGAGCATCCAGGAAATGTTGGGAATATTTCAAGAACATGTGTTTTAACTGAATCTAGACTTCATCTTGTTAGACCATTTAAATTTGATTTTTCTGATAAAAGCTTAAAAAAAGCAGGAATAGATTATTGGGATAAACTAGATTTAGTAGTACATGATTCATTAGAAGAATTTTTTTCCTATGTAAAAGATAAAAATTTATACCTAATTGAGACAGGTAGTGATAAAAATTACGCCGATATTTCATACAAAGATGGAGATTTTTTTATTTTTGGTAGAGAAAAAGAAGGAATTGATAAGAAAATTTTAGAAAAATATAAAGATAGAATTTATACAATTCCAATGACAAAAAAATTAGATAGGTCCTTAAATTTGGCAAATTCAGTTTCAATTGTCCTATATGAGGGACTAAGACAAAATGATTTTAAAATATAATAGAGGTGATTAAATGTTAGATGTAATAATTATAGGAGCAGGTCCTGCAGGACTTACAGCTGGCCTTTATGCAGGAAGAGCAAAATTAAAAACATTAATTTTAGAAAAAGATATTTCTGGTGGACAAATTGCCACAACAGAACATGTAGAAAATTATCCAGGTTCAATGAAAGGCGCTGGTGGGCTAGCCTTGTCCGAAAGAATGGAAGAACAAGCAAAACAATTTTGTGATATAAAATACCAAGAAGTAACAAAAGTAGATTTAACTTCTGATATAAAAAAGGTTTATACAAAAGATGAAGTTTATGAAGCAAAAGTTGTTATTCTATCAACAGGTGCAAGTCACAGAAAATTAAATGTAAAAGGTGAAAAAGAATTTGCAAATCTAGGAGTATCATATTGTTCAACTTGTGATGGTCCATTTTACCAAGGATTAGATATTTATGTAGTTGGAGGCGGTGAAGCTGCTCTAGAAGAAGCCTTATATTTAACAAAATTTGGAAAAAGTGTAAATATAATTCACAGAAGAGAAGGACTAAGAGCAAGTCAAACAGTAATAGATAGATGTAAAGAAAATGAAAAAATTAATTTTTTACTTAACTATACAGTAAACGAAATTAAAGGAGATACTGAGGTAAAAGAATTAATTTTAAAAAATACAAAAACAGGAGAATTAGAATCAGTAAAAAATGATGATAATAGTCCAATTGGGGTATTTATATATATAGGCAATATTCCACAAACTGACTTATTTAAAGATCAAATAAATCTTGAAAATGGTTATATACCAACAGATGAAGATATGAAAACAAATGTAAAAGGTGTATTTGCAGTAGGAGACACTAGAGTTAAAAAAATTAGACAAATGGTAACAGCTACTAGTGATGGATGTATTGCAAGTGAAATGGCAAACAAATACATCGAAAATGGTAATTGGTAGAACTAACTTGACAAAAAATCGTCAATTAGTAAAATAAATATTGTAAAACACATTGAGAAAGCACTTAGGAGGAAATAATGACAACAAAAGTAGCTATTAATGGATTTGGAAGAATAGGACGTCTTACACTTAGAAGAATTTCTGAAGTAGAAGAAAATATCGAAGTAGTTGCAATTAATGACCTTATCGACAAAAAAGGTTTATTATATGCATTCAAATATGATACAGCTCAAGGAAGATTCAACGGAGATGCTGAACTAACAGATGATGGATTTAAAATAAACGGTAAAGAAATTAAAGTATTTGCTGAAAGAAATCCAGAAGATTTACCTTGGAAAGATTTAGGTGTTGATATAGTACTTGAATGTACTGGATTCTTTACAGAAAAAGAAAAAGCTGAAGCACATATCAAAGCTGGAGCTAAAAAAGTTCTAATTTCTGCACCAGGAAAAGGTGACTTAAAAACAATCGTATATGGTGTAAACCATGAAATTCTTGATGGATCAGAAACAGTAGTTTCAGGAGCAAGCTGTACAACTAACTGTTTAGCACCAATGGTTAACGTATTGAAAAATGAATTTGGATTTGTTTCTGGACAAATGTCAACAATTCATGCTTATACAGCAACACAAGCTATCCAAGATACACCAGCAAGTAAAAAAGATTTAAGAGGCGGAAGAGCTGCTGCACAAAATACAATTCCAGCATCAACAGGAGCTGCTAAAGCTGTAGGTAAAGTACTTCCAGAAGTAGAAGGAAAAATTGATGGATCAGCATTAAGAGTTCCTACAATTACTGGATCAATCACAGAACTTTACTCAGTACTTGAAAAGAAAGTTACTGTTGAAGAAGTTAATGCAGCAATGAAAAAATACTCATCAGATGCATTTGCTTATACAGAAGATGATGTTGTATCAAGCGATATAGTAGGATACCCAGCAGGTTCAGTATTTGATTCTCAACTTACAAAAATAGTTGAAGGAGCAAATGGAACTCAAGTTGTTAAAACTGTTGCATGGTATGACAATGAAATGGGATATGTATCTAACCTAGTTAGAACACTTGATTACTTAGCAAATCTTTAAGAGTTAACGGGCGAGATATAATTCTCGCCTTTTTTTAGAGGAGAATTATGAATAAAAAAACTGTAAAAGACTTAAATGTAGACGGAAAAAAAGTTCTTGTAAGAGTTGATTTCAATGTTCCATTATCAAAAGATGGAAAAAATACAATTTCTGATGATACAAGGATAAAAGCTGCTCTTCCAACAATTGATTATTTACTAGAAAATAACGCTAAAGTTATATTAATGAGCCATTTGGGAAGACCAAAGGGAGAAGCAAAACCAGAATTTTCATTAAAACCAGTAGCTAGTTGGTTAGAAAATCATTATGGAGAAAAATTCCATTTTCTTCCATCTGATACAGTAGTTGATGAAAAAGTTAAAGAAGAAGTTTCAAAGCTTGAAAATGGTGAATTAGCATTACTAGAAAACACAAGATATGTAGCTGGAGAAACAAAAAATGATCCAGAATTTGCTAAAGAATTATCTTCTCTTGCAGATTTATTTGTAAATGATGCATTTGGTACAAGCCACAGAGCTCATTCATCAAATGTTGGTGTTGCAAATAATCTTGAAAGTGCTGTAGGATTTTTAATTGAAAAAGAAATTGAAATAATGGGAAAAGCTCTTGAAAATCCAGAAAGACCATTTGTATCAATCCTAGGTGGTGCTAAGGTTTCAGATAAAATCGGTGTAATTGAAAACTTAATTTCAAAAGTTGATTATATTTTAATAGGTGGAGGAATGGCTTATACATTCCTAAAAGCTCAAGGAAAAGAAATTGGTAAATCTTTACTTGAAGAAGATAAGATGGATCTCTCACTAGAATTAATTAAAAAAGCTGAAGCAAACAATGTAAAAATACTTTTACCAAAAGATGTTGTTATAGCAGATGAAATTAAGGATGATGCAGAAACTGAAATTGTTGAAATAGATAATATTCCAACAGACAAAGAAGCTTTAGATATAGGACCAAAAACTGCAAAAGAATATGCTGATATTATAAAGAAAGCAAAAACAGTTGTATGGAATGGACCTATGGGAGTATTTGAAGTTAAAATATTTGCTAATGGTACAAACGAAGTAGCAAAAGCTTTAGCAGATTCTTCTGCAACAACAATAGTTGGTGGTGGAGACAGTGCCCTTGCTATAGAAGAAGCAGGATATAAAGATAAAATTACTCACGTATCAACTGGTGGTGGAGCAAGTCTTGAATTTTTAGAAGGAAAAACTCTACCAGGAATAGATTGTATTGACGAAAAATAAGGAGTGAATATGCGTACACCAGTAATAGTTGGAAACTGGAAAATGAATATGACACCTAGCGAAGCAAAATCTTTGCTAGAAGAGTTAGTAAAACTTGATCTTGATGAAAGCGTTGAAAAGGGAGTTTGTGTACCAGCAATTGACCTTTTATTAGCAAGTGAAATATTAAAAGATTCTGATATAAAATTTGGTGCTGAAAATATGCACTATGAAGAAAGTGGAGCTTTTACAGGAGAAATTTCTCCAAAAATGTTAAATGACATAAAAGTAGATTATGTAATATTAGGTCATTCTGAAAGACGTGAATATTTTAATGAAGATGATGAATTAATAAATAAAAAAGTTATTTCTGCTTTAGATCATGATATAGTACCTATTCTTTGTGTTGGTGAAACATTAGAAGAAAGAGAAGCAAACAAACAAGAAGAAAAAGTAAAAGATCAACTTGAAAAAGACCTAAATGGAATTGAAGGTTCTGATATTACAAAAGTTATTATCGCATACGAACCAATTTGGGCTATAGGAACTGGAAAAACTGCTTCAGCAGAAGATGCTGACGATATGTGTTTATTTATCAGAAACTATATAAAAGAAGCTTTCTGTGAAGAATCTTCTCAAAAGATTAGAATTCAATATGGTGGATCAATGAAACCAGCTAATGTTAAAGAACTTTTAGCTAAAGAAAATATTGATGGCGGTCTTATAGGTGGAGCAAGCCTTAAAGCAGAAGATTTTGAACAATTAGTTAATCATAAAAAATAATTATAATATAAGGAGAATAAGATGAGCTTAATTACAAGTGTATATGCTAGACAAATTTTAGATTCAAGAGGAAACCCAACTGTAGAAGTTGAAGTTACTACAGAAGAAGGCGGATTCGGAAGAGCAAGTGTACCATCAGGTGCTTCAACAGGTGAATGGGAAGCTGTTGAACTTAGAGATGGAGATAAAGATTATTATTTAGGAAAATCTGTTCTTAAAGCAGTAGAAAATGTAAATGAAGTAATTGCTGAAGAATTAGAATTCACATATGATGTTTCTGATCAAATCGGTGTTGATAGAGCAATGATAGAACTTGATGGAACAGAAAACAAAGCAAAATTAGGTGCAAATGCAATCCTTGGTGTATCTTTAGCAGTAGCAAAAGCAGCTGCAGATGAACAAGGCGTTTCACTTTATAATTATATTGGAGGAACAAATGCAAAACTTCTTCCAACACCAATGATGAATATTTTAAATGGTGGAGAACACGCTGATAACTCTGTAGATATCCAAGAATTTATGATTTTCCCACTTGGAGCTGAAAGCTTTTCTCAAGCTCTACAAATGGGAGCAGAAGTATTCCACAATCTTAAAAAAGTTCTTTCATCAAAAGGCTACAACACAGCTGTAGGTGATGAAGGTGGATTTGCTCCAAACTTAAAATCAAATGAAGAAGCTCTAGAAATTATCTGCGAAGCAATAAAAGAAGCAGGATATGAACCAGGAAAAGATGTTTATATTGCTATGGACTGTGCTTCAAGTGAATTTTACAATAAAGAAGATGGAAAATATCACTTAGATGGAGAAGGTACAGTTAAGACAGAAGATGAAATGATCGACTGGTTAGAAGAATTAGTAGAAAAATACCCAATTATTTCTATCGAAGATGGTTTAGATGAAAATGACTGGGAAGGATGGGCAAAACTTACACAAAGACTTGGTAAAAAAGTTCAATTAGTAGGTGATGACTTATTCGTAACAAATACTAAAAAACTTGAAAAAGGAATTAAAGAAGGAGTTGCTAACTCAATTCTTATAAAAGTAAACCAAATCGGTTCATTAACAGAAACTTTAAATGCTATTGAAATGGCAAAAGAAGCAGGATATACTGCAGTAGTTTCTCACAGATCTGGTGAAACAGAAGATACAACAATTTCTGATTTAGTAGTAGCTGTAAATGCTGGACAAATTAAAACAGGAGCTCCATCAAGAACAGATAGAGTTGCAAAATACAACCAACTTCTAAGGATAGAAGATGAATTATTTGATACAGCACAATTTAAAGGACTAAAAGCATTTTATAACATTAATAAATAATTTTATAAAATAATAAATAGAGGGGTAAAATATTACTAAGCCCCTCTTTTTTATTGTAATAATTGTATTTTTGTGATATTATTAAGAAGTATGAAAACGGAGGTGTCAGATGACAACAGTATTATCAGTATTATTGATGATAGCTTCTGTAGTTTTGGTTATAGCTGTAACCTTACAAGAACCAAAAACTGATGGACTAGGTACACTTGCAGGTCAAGAAACAAATGTATTTGGTAGAAGCGCTCATAGATCAAAAAATGAAATGTTAGATAAAGTTGTAATTTTTGCAGGAGTTGTCCTATTTTTATTAAGCATAATACTACTTGCAATAAGCTAAGGGGTTTAGTAAAGTTTTTTAATTTGTAAGAAAGATTAAAAAGGCTTTTACTAGCCTCTTTTTTTATAGGAGAAAATATGAATTTTAAAGATTTAATTTTAAATATAGTAAATGATGAAAATTACAAACCAATGACTATAAAAGAAATGCTAAAGTATTTGGATTGTGATAAGTATATAAAAAAAGATGTAAAAAAGATTATAAAAAAGCTTGCAAAAGATAATGAAATTAAAATAAGTTCAAAAAATAAAATTCACCCTTTAAGTAAAGAAGATAAATCTTTGATTGGAGAGATAAATTTAGCTCAAGGCGGATATGGATTTTTTATTTCAGATAATAATGACTATGAAGATGTATTTATTTCAGCAAACAATCTAAATACTGCAAATAACTTAGATAGGGTCAGGATTAAAATAATAAAAAATAAAGAATTTGGGAAAAATGCCGAAGGAAAAGTAGTTGAAATTATCGAAAGAAATGCTAATAAGATTGTTGGACTTTATCAAAAAAATAAGGGCTTTGGTTTTGTTATTAGTGATACTAATAATATTTCTTCTGATATATATGTTGATGAAAAAAATTCAAAAAAAGCTAAAACTAACGATAAGGTACTTGTTGAGATAATAGATTATCCAAAAAAAGGATCTCCCGAAGGAAAGATAGTAGAAGTTTTAGGAAATAAAGATGATGCAAATGTAGATTTGATGTCAATAGTAAAATCTCATGGATTAAGAGAAAATTTCTCCAAAAAAGTTAAAAAAGAAGCGGTATTTATAGAAAAAGATGTAGATTTAAACAAAGTTAAAAATAGAGAGGACTTAAGAGATCTTTTCACAGTAACTATTGATGGTAGAGATTCAAAAGATTTTGATGATGCAATTTCAATTGAAAAAGATAATGAAGATTACATACTATATGTACATATAGCTGATGTGAGTCATTATGTAAAAGAAAAAAGTGAAATTGATAAAGAAGCATACAAAAGAGGAAACTCAACTTACCTTTATAATTTAGTTCTTCCAATGCTACCTGAAGAATTATCAAATGGTATATGTTCATTAAATCCTGATGAAAATAGACTATCTTTAAGTTTAAAAATGAAAATTAATGATAAGGGTAAGGTCATAGATTATAAGATATATAAAGCTATTATAAAATCTAATTATAG
>OLJD01000306.1_pt1 | contig 12880 bp, 10 predicted proteins | sample 1601441 | NCBI WGS metagenome assembly OLJD01 (sample SAMN04436853, study PRJEB24849) | human gut metagenome | biome: human gut; feature: NICU; material: stool | host: Homo sapiens | place: USA: Saint Louis, MO | collected 2011-10-01 | reverse complement strand
GTTGCTGCGAATCAAGGATTACGAGAAGCAATGAGACATGCAATCAGTGAACAATTACCAGCAGTAACATTACTTATTCCGCCATTAAAACTTTGTGGGGATAACGCGGCGATGATTGGCGCTGCTGCTTTTATCGAAGCTGAAAAGAATCACTTCGCTTCGTATAACTTAAATGCAGAACCTGGCGTTAGTTTTATGACAATTAGTGAAGAAGGCTAGCCAGCTAGACAAAAATTTGCTATAATGAAGCCAGTTTAACAATGACATTCGATGATAAAGAGAGTACTTATTTCAACGTCAGCTTAGCGATCTTGGGAAGGTGGGAGCCAAGAGTGATCGGAATGAGGAAGCGCACTTTTAGAATTCTGCTGAAAGCAGACGGCAATCACCGTTATCGATGAAGCAGGTCTATCCAAGTAGTATAGACAATTAGAGTGGTACCGCGGGTAAATTCTCGTCTCTGACAAAACAAATCATTTTGTTTTGTCAGAGACGTTTTTGTTTTTTATACTTACAAATTAATCAGGAGGGTTCTTATGAACAACAAAGAAATCGTAGCAAAAGCGTTACATGATGTTTTAAATGAAGAATTAACGATGGATCAAATCGAACAATTATTGGAAAATCCTAAATCTGTCGATCATGGAGATGTGGCTTTTCCAGCCTTTTCATTAGCTAAAATTTATCGTAAAGCACCACAACAAATTGCAGCAGAATTAGCAGAAAAAATTGATGGCACAAATTTTGAAAAAATTGAAGTGGTAGGACCTTATTTAAACTTTTTCATGAATAAAGAAGCAGTCAGTCAAGCTGTCATTGGCGAAGTAGTCAAAGAAAAAAATAACTACGGAAACAGTACCTTTGGCAATAATGGCAATGTTCCTATTGATATGTCTTCACCAAACATTGCTAAACCAATTTCTATGGGGCACTTACGTTCTACGGTAATCGGGAATTCAATTGCCTTTATTTTAGAAAAAATTGGGTATCAGCCAATTCGGATTAACCACTTAGGTGACTGGGGTACACAGTTTGGTAAGTTAATTGTAGCTTATAAAAAATGGGGTTCTGAAGAAGCAGTCCGCCAACAACCAATTAATGAATTATTGCGCTTATATGTGCAATTTCATGAAGAAGCAGAAGAAAAACCAGAATTAGAAGACGAAGCACGTGCATGGTTTAAAAAATTAGAAGAAGGAGACCAAGAAGCTAATGAATTATGGAAATGGTTCCGTAGCGAGTCTCTAAAAGAATTTGATAAAATCTATTCCATGTTAGAAGTTGAATTTGATTCTTATAATGGCGAAGCCTTTTATAATGATAAAATGGATGAAATTGTTACTTTATTAGAAGAAAAACATTTATTAACAGAAAATCAAGGTGCAGAAATTGTTGATTTGACAGAATATAATTTAAATCCAGCACTTATTCGTAAATCAGATGGTGCGACGTTATATATCACACGGGATTTAGCTGCTGCGCTTTACCGTAAACGGACGTATGATTTTGCCAAATCACTTTATGTAGTCGGCAACGAACAAAGCAATCACTTCAAACAATTAAAAGCAGTCTTGAAAGAACTAGGATTTGAATGGTCAGATGATATGGAACACATTCCGTTTGGTTTAATTACTCAAGGCGGTAAAAAATTATCCACACGTAAAGGGAAAATCGTTTTATTAGAAGAAGTATTGAATGAAGCTGTTACTTTAGCAGGAAATCAAATTAACGAGAAAAACCCAGACTTAGCAAATCGTGAAGAAGTGGCGAAACAAGTAGGTGTAGGTGCAGTTATTTTCCATGACCTTAAAAATGATCGTCTAAATAATTTCGATTTTGTATTAGATGAAGTTGTTCGTTTTGAAGGCGAAACTGGGCCATATGTTCAATATACACATGCTCGTGCGATGAGTATTTTACGTAAAGCAAACTTTACACCAGACGCTACACAACGTTATGCACTAAATGACAAGGATAGCTGGGAAGTCGTGAAGTTGTTACAAAAATTCCCTGAAACTGTGATGCAAGCTGCTGAAAAATATGAACCATCTGTTATTGCGAAACATAGCATTCATTTAGCACAAGCGTTCAATAAATATTATGCCCATGTTCGGATTTTGGATGAAGATGCTCAAAAAGAGGCACGCTTAGCGTTAGTTTATGCAGTTGCTACTGTTTTAAAAGAAGATTTACGTTTACTAGGGTTACATGCACCAGAAGAAATGTAGAAGTTTTTGTGAAAATTTTGCTACGCTGAACGCTAAACTTATTAAGCAAATATTAAAGTTAAGTTACAGATTGAGAAATTCATAGTAATTAAATAGCTGGGGTGCTATACTCGAGTCAAGTTATAAAAGGATTAGAAAAGGTGGCACCCAATTATATGACAGAAAAATGGCGTGAAGACGAAGAATATCTTTCTTATGTAGAAGATTTATTAGCAACCGAAGAAGTCCAAAAATTAGCAGAATACACACAACATATGCATTCAACTCGTTTAGAACATTCAATTAGTGTTTCCTATCATAGCTATAAATTAGCAAAGCGTTGGAACGGCAATGCTCGTGCAACAGCTCGTGCTGGTTTATTACATGATTTGTTTTACTATGATTGGCGCACAACAAAGTTTGACGAAGGCTCTCATGCCTATGTTCATCCACGAATTGCAGCCAAAAATGCTGAAAAAATTACAGAGTTGTCTGATTTAGAACGAGACATTATTATTAAACATATGTGGGGCGCAACTATTGCACCACCAAAATACAAAGAAAGTTACATTGTAACCTTTGTTGACAAATATTGTGCTGTAAAAGAAGCAGCGTTGCCGATGACGACAGCAATGAAAACCAAATGGCGTCAGTATTTTGGCCAACAGTCAATCTAATAAAAAGCTTATCCTTACGGATAAGCTTTTTTTGTTTGACGTTGACTAAAAAGTCTAGCATTCATCTATTTAAAATAAATATTAAAAGTAATTTTGTTCTGTTAATTTCTTTTGAGCGTATCGAAAGACTGCTTCTTGATTTTCAGTTGTTAACTGTTTGTAAATGTTCATAATATTGGTTGGGACAACAAATGGCGTTTCTTCCGTTTCAGGAATACCTAAGATTTCAAGAGGTGATACATCTAAAATTTTAGATAAGGCGACAATTTTATCCCTCCCCATATTTTCAATCATTCCAGTTTCCCATTTCCTGACGGTACTTTTTCCAACACCAACAAAATTTCCAACTTGTTCTAATGTAAGATTTTTCTCCATCCTTTTTTGCTTCAAAAAATTTTCTTTCAAAAAAACCACCTCCGTAAAAACATTCTAGCACAAAAAGTGTCGCAAAAGAAACATGTTTTACTCTATACATAGAGTGATAAATAACTATTGAATAGGCATATATTGACGGTTTTTTCACAAAATGATATACTTCCAGTGTCTAATAAGACACTAAAAGGGGTGAAAAGGGGGAGTAAAATGGAATCAAATTTAATTCATTCAAAATTGAAATTAAAAGGGAAAAATGTTGAATGGTTAGCAAGTGAAATGACCGCTGCAGGTCAACCAATCTCAGCTTCAACAATTTATAAGAAATTAAAAGGAGAGGTTGTATTTAAAGCTTCAGATATTAAATTGATTTCTAAGTTGTTAGATCTGGAAAGCGAAGAAATCATGGTTATTTTTTTTAATGAATTAGTGTCTAAAAAGACACGTGGAGGTTGTTAAAGGTAATGAGTTATTCTTCTATTGCACTTTCCAGAGTTGCGTGGTATTATTTTTAATAGTTTAATAGCAACATGGTGATGGTGTTCACCACGAACTATTTATTGGACGAATAAATTAATGACGCCTACCAAACGGGAGAAGTGTACCCTTTGGTAGGCTTTTTCTGTACGCTAGGATTGGCGATAAGAAAATTGTAAAGGAGCATGTAAAGTGAAAAAAGAAACAAAGCAACTACTATCAATTGGCGGTTATATGACAAAATGGTTGCTCATTACCGCAATTATTGGTTTATTTATGGGGGCGTTATCCGCCTTTTTCTTAAAGAGTCTCACTTATGTAACAGATGTTCGTTTAGCAAATCCTTGGTTACTCTTTATCCTCCCCATTAGCGGTGTCGTTTTTACGTATTTCTATACGCGTTTTGGGAAAAATGCTAGCCGAGGAAATAACTTAGTGATTGAACAAGGCAATGGCGGGGAAGAAGATATTCCCTTGCGCTTAATTCCTTTAACATTGTTTGGCACGATTACTACGCACTTATTTGGTGGTTCTGTTGGTCGTGAAGGGACGGCGGTGCAAATGGGGGGCGCAATCGCAAATGCTGTAGGAAAAGTCTTTAAACTGTCCGCTTTGGAACGACAAGTAATTATTATTAGCGGAATTAGTGCAGGTTTTAGTTCTGTTTTTGGCACACCATTAGCGGGAACGGTTTTCGGATTAGAAGTTTTGGCGATTGGAAAAGTTCGTGCAGAGGCACTTTTCCCAAGTTTTTTTGCAAGCTTATTTGCTAATTTTGTAACTGAAAGTTTTGGTGTAACACATACGCATTATCCGATGGGCAAAATTCCGACTTGGTCGGTTGAACTATTTGTAAAATTATTTTTGGCATCGATTTGTTTTGGTTTGGCAGGTTGGGTTTTTAGTCGTTCCATTGTCTTTTTAAAAAAGACCTACGCAAATTGGTTTGCTAATGTCTACCTTCGTGCGTTTCTTGGGGCGTCCATTGTCGTTCTGTTTGTGCTCGTCTTAAACAACCAGCGTTATTTAGGCTTGAGTTTACCTTTATTAGAAGATGCTTTTGCAGGCAATGCGCAGCCTTTTGATTTTGTTGGGAAATTATTCTTTACGGTGTTATCCTTGGGTGCCGGATTCCAAGGAGGAGAAGTGACGCCATTGTTTGAAATTGGGGCTACGTTAGGGAGTTCTTTGGCCCCTTTGTTACATCTATCAATTCCTTTTTTAGCAGGTTTAGGATTTATTGGTGTTTTTTCTGGCGCCACGAATACGCCGATTGCTTGCTTCATTATGGGCATTGAACTATTTGGTAGTGAAGCGGCGGTCTATTTTTTCATGGTCTGCTTAATCAGTTTTATGTGTTCAGGAAATAGCGGTATTTATGCTTCGCAACAAAGTTTGTATCGTAAAGGAACAGCAGAATATCCTCTCTTTAACGCATTAAAAAATCGACGTAAATAAGATGTTTTTTTATGAAAATATGCTAAACTAGAGAAGATGAGGTGAAGACATGAAAGACTATCAATATCCATTAGATTTAGATTGGACGACGGAGGAAATGGTGATTGTCACAAATATGTGGACAGCAGTTGAGCAAGCCAACGAAACAGGCTTACCTGTTGACAAATTTTTAACAACTTATCAACAATTTAAAACGGTCGTTAAAAGTATCGGCGAAGAAAAACGCTTAGGTCGTGAATTTGAAAATGCTTCAGGATATTCGTTATATCGTACGCTTCAACAAGCTAAAAAACAGGGAAGCGGTAAATTAAAGCTGGGGGATGATTAGATGACTGAAACGCAAAAATTTATTCAAACAATTCAAAGTTGGCTTTTTGAAGCAGCCGATGTGATTCGAATGAACTTGGAATCAGAGTTAACCGTTCAACAGAAAAATGGCCGCACCGATTTAGTGACAAATATGGATGAACAAACCCAAGAATTTTTAATGAATAAAATTCAAACAAATTTTCCCGAAGATCAAATTTTAGGGGAAGAAAAAGGCTACAATACTTTAAAAAGTTTTGCTGGTCGCGTGTGGATCATCGATCCGATTGATGGCACAATGAATTTCGTGATGGAAAGAGAAAATTTTTGTATTATGTTAGCTGTTTATGAAGACGGCATTGGTAAATTAGGTTTTATCTATGATGTGATGCGAGAAGAACTTTATTGGGGCGGCAAAGGGCTTGGCGTTTATCGGAATAATCAATTATTAAAAGCGCCTACTATGAAAGCCTTGGCAGATGGATTATGGGGCATGAATGCTTACATGCATGGAAAAAATATTCATCACGCAACGGAAATCGGACAAGCAAGCATGGGCGTGCGTATTAGCGGTTGTGCAGGTTTGGAAATTATTGCTATGTTAAAAGGCAACCATCATGGCTATTTATCTAATCTAAGTCCTTGGGATTATGCAGCAGGCTTAGTACTTTTGGAAGAATTTGGGTTTAAATACTCTGGTATTACAGGAAAACCATTAACTTTTGCGGGTCGTGAATACTTTATTGCAGCAACTCCTGAAACCTATGATGAAGTATTTACCCGATATTTAAATGAATCGGAATAATCAAAGAAGAGCGTTGCTGAAAGGTAAGGCTCTTCCTCTTTTAAAAGAGAAAAATTTGTAAAAAAATGTCCTTGTTTTCAGAAAAAGCCGAATAATTTCTAAAACTTTCATTATTTTTGCAGGCGAAAGCCTTTTTTTAATGAAAAAAGTTTGCTATAATAAGCAGTCGGCTTTTATGGACTTAAGTAACATAAGCGTATATAGATAAGGAGCAATTAAATTGAAATACAGAGATGATATTCGTAACGTGGCAATTATCGCCCACGTTGACCATGGTAAAACAACCTTAGTAGATGAACTTTTAAAACAATCTGACACTTTAGATGGACACACACAATTACAAGAACGTGCAATGGATTCCAATGCACTTGAAAGTGAACGTGGAATTACTATCTTAGCAAAAAATACAGCCGTAGATTATAACGGTACACGTATCAACATTCTAGATACACCAGGACACGCGGACTTCGGTGGTGAAGTAGAACGTATCATGAAAATGGTAGACGGTGTTGTTTTAGTTGTCGATGCGTATGAAGGAACAATGCCTCAAACACGTTTCGTATTGAAAAAAGCATTAGAACAAAAAGTAACACCAATCGTGGTTGTTAACAAAATTGACAAACCTTCTGCTCGTCCTGAACACGTAGTAGATGAAGTTTTAGAGTTATTCATCGAATTAGGCGCAGACGACGATCAATTAGATTTCCCAGTTGTTTATGCTTCTGCTTTAAACGGAACTTCAAGTGAATCAGATGATCCAGCAGATCAAGAGCCAACAATGGCCCCAATTTTTGATAAAATTATTGAACATGTGCCAGCTCCAGTTGACAATTCAGACGAACCACTTCAATTCCAAGTCTCATTACTAGACTACAACGATTACGTTGGACGTATTGGGATTGGCCGTGTGTTCCGTGGCACAATGAAAGTCGGCGACCAAGTTGCGTTGATGAAATTAGATGGCAGCGTGAAAAATTTCCGTGTAACGAAAATTTTAGGTTTCTTTGGCCTACAACGTGTGGAAATTGATGAAGCAAAAGCGGGCGATTTAATTGCCGTTTCCGGAATGGAAGACATTTTCGTTGGGGAAACAGTTGTAGATGTTCACAATCAAGAAGCATTACCAATTCTACACATTGATGAGCCAACCTTACAAATGACTTTCTTAGTTAACAATTCTCCATTTGCGGGACGTGAAGGAAAATACATCACCGCTCGTAAAATCGAAGAACGTTTAATGGCTGAATTACAAACAGACGTATCTTTACGTGTTGATCCAATTGGCCCAGATTCTTGGACTGTATCAGGCCGTGGCGAATTGCATTTATCAATTTTAATTGAAAACATGCGTCGTGAAGGCTATGAATTACAAGTTTCTCGTCCAGAAGTTATTGAACGTGAAATTGATGGGGTTAAATGTGAACCATTTGAACGTGTTCAAATTGACACACCTGAAGAATACATGGGTAGCGTGATTGAATCCCTAAGTTTACGTAAAGGCGAAATGCAAGATATGATTAATGCCGGTAACGGACAAATGCGTTTAATCTTCTTAGCACCAGCTCGTGGCTTAATTGGTTATTCAACAGAATTCTTATCAATGACTCGTGGTTATGGTATTATGAACCACACCTTCGATCAATACTTACCAATGATTCAAGGAACGATTGGTGGCCGTCATCAAGGTGCACTAGTTTCAATCGATACTGGTAAAGCAACGACTTACTCAATCATGAGTATTGAAGAACGTGGTACAGTTTTCGTTGAACCAACGACAGAAGTTTACGAAGGAATGATTGTTGGGGAAAACAACCGCGACAACGATTTAACTGTGAACATCACAAAAGCTAAACAAATGACTAACGTTCGTTCGGCAACGAAAGACCAAACATCAGTCATCAAAAAACCGAAAAAATTAACGTTAGAAGAATCATTAGAATTCTTGAATGAAGATGAATACTGTGAAGTAACACCAGAAAGCATCCGTTTAAGAAAACAAATTCTTAACAAAAATGAACGCGAAAAAGCAAGCAAGAAAAAGAAAAAAGCTGAATAATTTTTCGACAAATAAACATTTAAACCAACTATGCTCGTTTTACTACGAAAATAGTTGGTTTTTTTTATGAAAAAAACGGATTAATGCGTTTTTTTAAGATAAGGATATTTTTTATGTGTGGATAACTACTCGTTATCCACAACAAGCAAATGTCGTTATTTTTGAAAGCTTTTGATAGCAAGCTTTCACAATTTTTCATTCTTTTTGATGTTTCACGTTAACTGGTGTTTCACGATTGTGTCTTGTTTTAACACACCTTGTTCCTGTTAGATTAGCGTGTTAAAATGACTTGTAGAACAAAGATTGGAGCGCAATAAATGAGTGCATTACAAGAATTATTAAAAGATACATTTGGCTATGATGATTTTCGGCCAGGACAAGAAACGATTATTCGTCATGTATTGCGACAAGAAAATGTCTTAGGCATTATGCCAACAGGTGGAGGCAAATCGATTTGTTATCAGTTGCCAGCCTTACTTCTGGATAATTTAACATTGGTGATTTCACCATTAATTTCTTTAATGAAAGATCAAGTAGATGCCCTGAATTTAATGGGGATTCCAGCTACATATATCAATAGTACCATTTCCTATCAAGAAATGAATCAACGTATTCAATTAGCGGTTAACAAAGAAGTCAAGCTATTGTATGTTGCGCCAGAGCGATTAGAATCTTATGATTTTCAACAGATGCTGACACATGTACCGATTGATTTATTGGCAGTAGATGAGGCACACTGTATTTCACAATGGGGGCATGATTTTCGTCCAAGCTATTTGCGTTTAGCAGAGATTATCGATCAATTTCAACAGCAACCAACTGTGATTGCACTAACAGCAACAGCAACGCCACAAGTAGCGGAGGATATTGTCAAGCAATTAAGAATTCCATCAGAAAATGAAATCAAAACAGGATTCGCTCGAGAAAATTTATCTTTTCAAGTCGTGAAAGATCAAAATAGAGACGTTTTTCTTTTGGAATATTTAAAGATGAATACTGGACAATCAGGTATTATTTATGCAAGCACGCGGAAGGAAGTTGAACGAATTTATCATTTATTAGAAAGTAAAAAAATTGCAGCTGGGATGTATCATGGGGGCATGAGTGAACAGTTACGTAGTGAAAATCAAGAAGCATTCTTGTATGATCAAGTGCAAGTGATGGTAGCAACAAATGCCTTTGGTATGGGGATTAATAAGAGTAATGTTCGTTTTGTCATTCACGCACAAGTACCAGGGAATATTGAATCTTATTACCAAGAAGCCGGCCGAGCTGGTCGTGACGGTCTGCCTAGTGATGCTGTGTTAATGTTTGCTCCACAAGACTTGCAAATTCAACAATACTTTATTGAACAATCTGAAATGACCATTGATTATAAGCAGAAAGAGTACTTGAAATTACGGGAAATGTCACAATATGCGAATGCACAAATGTGTTTACAAAAATATATTTTACGCTATTTTGGTGAAGAAGGGACGGACTGCGGTCGCTGCTCGAATTGTCTGGATAATCGAGAATTAGTCGATATTACGGTCGATGCCCAAAAAGTTTTGTCTTGTGTAAAACGTATGGGAGAACGTTTCGGTAAGGGCTTAGTTGGTAAAGTCTTGACTGGCTCAAAAGATCAAAAAATTGATCAATGGCATTTTGATCGTTTGCCAACATACGGACTAATGAAAGGTCGCACGCAAAAAGAAGTCACACAGCTGATTGATTATTTGACAGCAGAACGTTATTTAATTCCTTCTGATGGGCAATTTCCGTTGTTATCAGTCTCGACAGAAGGTGTTCAGGTGCTTTTAGGGGAACGGAAAGTCTTCCGAAAAGAAGACCAAAAAGTTCGAAAAGTAGCAGTGGATGATGCCTTGTTTGAACGATTACGCGAATTACGTATGGACATGGCTCAAGAGGCAGGCGTGCCGCCATATGTAGTCTTTTCCGATAGTACACTTAAAGAAATGTGTGAAAAATTACCGCAAACAACGATTCAATTATTGCAAATAAAAGGGGTCGGCCAAAATAAATTAGATAAATATGGCACCGCCTTTTTAGAAGTAATTAAAGAATATCAAGAGACGAAAAAATGATATAGTTTGTTATTTTATTTAAAATTAAAAGCAGAAAATAAGGAAAAAGTCTTTTAATGTATTTGTTGTTGTATTGATAAAATAAGCTTGTTATATAAAGAGATTTCTTACTTAATATATCGCTTGGTTTTAGAAAATTTCTTAAAGGAAATTTTCTGAAATCATCATGTATCTAACTGAGAATTATGTTATAATTATTTAATTAAGATAGGGAGGTTCTGTACAAATGGACGAAGGAATTTCAAAGAAATTTGCCATTCAATTATTAGAAGACGATGCAGAACGCATTAAAATGCTTATTCGTAATCAAAAAAACAGTTTGTGCATTTCTCAATGTAAAGCATTTGAAGAAGTGGTGGATACACAAATGTATGGTTTTTCAAGACAAGTGACCTATGCGACCCGTTTGGGGATTTTAACTAATGATGAAGGACATCGCTTACTAAGTGATTTAGAACGCGAATTGAATCAATTATATACAGATGTTTATGAAGAAACACAAGAAAAAAACGAGATTGGCAAGGAGGTTTAAGCTTTGCCAAACAAAGTAAAGAAACGGCATTTGCTAGACTATAGTATTTTTATTCCATATTTAATTTTAAGTATCGTGGGATTGATTATGGTATATAGTTCCACATCCGCATTACAAGTAATGAAAGGTTTTTCACCTACGTCATTCGTTATTAACCAGGTTGCCTTTTGGGTAGTAGGGTTAGTTGCAATGTTTTTTATTTATAAGATGAAAACATCCGTTTTCCAGAATCGAAGTTTTATCATGTTTGCCATTGCAGTAATTACGGTTATGGTTTTAGCCGTTCGGATTCCTGGTATCGGGAAAGAAATTAACGGCGCACGTGGTTGGATTGAGATTGGTGGGTTTTCGATGCAACCAGCTGAGTATTTAAAAATCATGGTTGTCTGGTACTTGTCTTATATTTTAGCACGGCGACAAAAGACAATTAATGGAGGCATGGATCAATTTAAACAAGCTGCCGGGCGCCCGTTGATGCTCGTTTTTGTATTAATTGCTCTAGTTGCAATCCAGCCTGACTTCGGGAATGCGGCCATTCTAACATTAATTACCATCGTGATGGTTTTAGCAAGTGGGATTAATTATATGTATACCTACTTGGTCGGTGGCTTGGGCATTTTAGGTAGTATCACGGCTATTCAGTTATTAATTATGTCTAAAGGAAAAATTTTCCCAGCGCGTTATCAATATATTTATAATCGTTTTGCTGTTTTTAAAAATCCATTTTTAGATGAACGGAACTTAGGCCATCAGTTAGCTAATTCTTATTATGCAATCAGTAATGGCGGCTGGTTTGGCAAAGGTCTAGGGAATAGTGTTCAGAAAAAAGGCTTTTTACCAGAAGCACATACGGACTTTATCTTTGCGATTACTTTAGAAGAGTTAGGCATTATCGGCGGTCTAGCGATTTTAGGATTGTTGATGTTTATGATTGCGCGAATTATTTTAGTCGGTGTACGCTCGAAGAAACCTTTTAATTCACTAATGTGTATTGGAATTGGTACAATGTTATTAATTCAAGTCTTTATTAATGTTGGTGGGATTACTGGGATTATTCCATTAACAGGAATTACTTTCCCGTTCTTGAGTCAAGGTGGGAATAGTTTGCTGATTATTTCGATTGCTGTGGCCTTTGTCCTGAATATCAGTGCAGATGAAACACGTCAGAAATTAGAAAATGAGTACTATTTATCTTTAGAACAGAACCAATAAATTTGAAGGAAATTGATGGTAGGAGTGACGTTATGAAAAAGGTATTAGTTGCCAATCGTGGCGAAATTGCGATTCGAATTTTTAGAGCTTGTACAGAATTAGATATCCAGACAGTAGCGATTTATGCTGCAGAAGATGAGTATTCTGTTCATCGTTTCAAAGCAGATGAAGCGTATTTAGTTGGTAAAGGGAAAAAACCAATTGAAGCCTATTTAGACATTGAAAATATTATCCAAATTGCCAAAAAATCGGGAGCAGATGCCATTCATCCTGGTTATGGCTTTTTATCTGAGAACTTACGCTTCGCCGAACGTTGTGAAGAAGAAGGAATCATTTTTGTCGGACCTAAAACACATCATTTAGATATTTTTGGCGATAAAATTAAAGCGAAAGAAGCAGCTGTAGCTGCGGGGATTGCTTCGATTCCAGGCTCAGATGGGCCAGTAGCAACGGTGGAAGAGGTCGTAGCTTTTGGTGAAACGCATGGCTTTCCTATCATGATTAAAGCTGCTTTAGGTGGCGGCGGTCGCGGGATGCGCGTTGCCCACGATGTCAAAGAAGCACGAGAAGGTTACGAAAGAGCCAAAAGTGAAGCGAAAGCAGCCTTTGGTTCTGACGAGGTTTATGTTGAAAAGTATATTTCTAATCCTAAACATATCGAAGTACAAATTTTAGGCGATCATCATGGGAA
>OLJD01000304.1_pt1 | contig 12894 bp, 10 predicted proteins | sample 1601441 | NCBI WGS metagenome assembly OLJD01 (sample SAMN04436853, study PRJEB24849) | human gut metagenome | biome: human gut; feature: NICU; material: stool | host: Homo sapiens | place: USA: Saint Louis, MO | collected 2011-10-01 | reverse complement strand
AATAGATCTTTATGAGGTTATCAATACTGTTGATAAGATTATTGCAAATTCAGATAAAAGCGAGGTTTCAATAGAAGATGTCCATGATCAATTGGATAAAATTTTGGACTTAAATATTTTTAATTTAACAGATTCTTTATCAATTAGGGACAGTAAATCTGCAATGAATACATATTTATATATGGCAAAGGATATGGATGAAATTTTTAAGATATTTCACATGATAGTTAGGCATATAAGAAATTTGATAGGAATAAAAGTACTAACAAAGGATTCATATAATGATGCTTTTATACAAAAATCTTTGGGAATTTCAAGTTTTGAACTTAGAAAAGATAAGGGATTTATAAGAAATTTCACATTAAATGAATTATTTAATATTCAAGATTTTTTATATAATTGTGATCTAAAACAAAAAAGTCAAGACTTTAATATGAATTTAAATATGTTAATCTTAATAGAGAAATTTTCCAAATAAAAAAATCGACTCATTCTAATCTTAGCGACTTATCTAAGTCGCAAGTTTGAATGAACCGACTAAAAATTAAGCATTTAATGAATTTAATTTTTTAGCTAATCTTGAAGTTGTTCTACTAGCTTGATTTTTGTGAATAATGTTTTTAGCTGCTGCTTGTTTTACTTTTTTATCAACAGTTTTGAAAAGTTCATTAGCTTTTTCGCTATCTTTATTTTCAATAGCTTCTTCAAATTTTTTAACGTAAGTTTTTATTTCAGATTTTGCTGATTTATTTCTAGCAGTTTGTTTTTTTGTTACATCAATTCTTTTGATTGCTGATTTAATATTTGCCATTTTTTCACCCCCAATTTATATCGACTGATTTATTTTACCACATAATAAGCTTAATTACAAATCTTTATATTATTTTAAAAATTAAAATATTTGGAACTTTTGAGATATTCGTTTATAATTATAAAATGAAAGAGGTGTAATATGACAGAAAAATCTAATGATCTAGAATTTCTTGATTGGATAAAAACTATTCTTTTGGCTTTAGCTGTTGCTTTTTTTATAAAAATATTTGTAATGGATGCAACAAAAGTTGAAGGAAATTCTATGTTAAATACTTTACATAGTGGTGATATGCTTTTTGTAGATAAGGTTTCAAAACATTTTAAAGGATATGAAAGAGGAGATATAGTAATATTAGAGGCTCCTGATCAAGATGATACATTATATATAAAAAGAATAGTCGCTATGCCTGGAGATAATGTTGAGATAAAAGATGGCGATGTATATGTAAATGGCGAAATTTATGAAGAAAATTATATAAATAGTGATCAAACACTTACGACAAATGAAAATTCTTCTTGGGAAGTTAAGGATGGACAATATTTTGTAATGGGAGATAATAGACTTCCAAATGCTAGTAATGATTCTAGAAATTTTGGACCAATAGCTAGTGAAAAAATTGTTGGACATGCATTTTTGAGATTTTTCCCAATTTATGATATTGGTTTTGTAGATAAGGAAAATAGATAATGAAAAGAAAAGAGCATATAAGAAATTTCTCAATTATTGCTCACATCGATCATGGAAAGTCAACTTTAGCTGATAGACTTATAGAAAAAACACAGTCAGTTGCAAAACGTGAAATAAATGATCAAATGTTAGATAGTATGGAGCTTGAGCAAGAAAGAGGAATTACTATAAAATTAAAATCTGTAAAGTTAAAATATAAGGCCAAGGATGGGCAAATTTATGATTTGAATTTAATAGATACCCCTGGTCATGTTGACTTTACTTATGAAGTTTCAAGATCTTTAAAAGCTTGCGAAGGTGCGATTTTAGTTGTTGATGCTTCTCAAGGAGTTGAAGCTCAAACTTTGGCAAATACTTATCTTGCTCTAGAACAAGATTTGGAAATTTTACCAGTATTAAATAAGATTGATCTTCCAAGCGCAAGAGTTGATGAAACAAAAGAAGAAATAGAAAATCAAATTGGTTTGGATACAGACAATATTCCTTTAGTTTCAGCAAAAACTGGGCTAAATATTGACGATGTCTTGGAAGATATAATTGAAAATGTTCCGGCACCAGAAGATCACGATGATAAACCACTAAAAGCTTTAATTTTTGACTCTTATTATGATTCATATAGGGGAGTAATTTGTTACGTTAGAATTTTTGAAGGAAGCGTAAAAGCTGGAGATGAAATTTTGATGATGGCAAGTGGTAAATCTTATGAAGTTACTGCTGTTGGTTACACTATGAAAAATAGAATAGAAACCAAAGATTTAAAAAGTGGTGATGTAGGCTTTATTGAAGCAAGCATTAAAGATATCAGAAATGCAAGAGTTGGTGATACAATAACCTTAAAAAATAATCCAACCCAAACAGCACTTTCAGGATACAAAGAAGTTTTGCCGATGGTTTATTCTGGAATTTATCCAGCAGAAGGAGAATCATTTAACAAATTAAAAGATTCTTTAGAAAAACTTCAAGTAAATGATGCATCCTTGGTTTTTGAACAAGAAAATTCTCAAGCTTTGGGTGTTGGACTTAGGTGTGGTTTCTTAGGTTTACTTCATATGGATATCATAACAGTTAGACTTGAAAGAGAATACGATCTTGATATAATCGCAACTGCACCATCAGTAATTTATAGAGTAAAAACAAAAGGGCATGAAGAGAAAAAATTAGAAAATCCAAATGATTTTCCACCACCTTCAGAAATAGAATATGTTAAAGAACCTATAACAATTTCAGAAATTATGACACCGAAAGAATATATTGGGCCAGTTATGGAACTTGCCCAATCAAGACGTGGAGAACTAATTGATATGTCATATATTGATGAAAATAGAGTTTTAATAAAATATAAAATTCCTTTAAATGAAGTAATCTATAACTTTTTTGATTCTTTAAAATCAAGATCAAAAGGCTATGCATCACTTGATTACGAAGTTGTAGATTATGAAGTAAGTAATCTAATAAAACTTGATATAAAAATCAATGAAGATAAAGTTGATGCACTATCAACAGTTGTTCACAAAGATTTTGCCTATGCAAGGGGAAGATCAATTGTAGAAAAACTAAAAGATCAAATTCCAAGACAACAATTTGCAATTCCAATTCAAGCTACAATCGACTCAAAAGTTATAGCAAGAGAAACTGTAAAAGCTTTGAGAAAAGATGTAATTGCAAAATGTTATGGTGGAGATATATCAAGAAAGAAAAAACTTCTAGAAAAACAAAAAGAAGGAAAGAAGAGAATGAGACAACTAGGAAGTGTACAAATTCCACAAGATGCCTTCCTTGCTGTTTTGAAATATGATGATGAATAAAAGTTAGGGTAAGTCCTAACTCATAGTGTTGACAAACTAATTTCTTACCCATTTCGAGCGAACGTAGTGAGTCGAGAAATCTCATGAGATCTCTCCATGCGTTCGTTTCACTCAAACTAAAACACGTTTGCTTTGCAAACTTCCTCGTGCTTTCGCACTAAATTTTAGGGATGATTGTGCCAAATCAAGGCACAACCATCTAGTCGAGATGGGTTTTATCGTAATTTTATTATTAAATTATTAATGAATTACTAAGCTGACTTTGTCTACTATTTGAGTTAGGATAAATCCTAGCTTTTTATTTGTAAAAATTTAAGGAGAAAATATGGAAAAAATTGGAATTTACATTCACATACCTTTTTGCAAGAAAAAATGTTTCTATTGCGATTTCACAGCTTTTCCAAATTTAGAATCTAGGATTGATTCGTATTTTGAAAATTTAAAAAAAGAAATAAAATTATATCAAAAAAATATGTATATAAAAGTTGATTCTATTTATATTGGAGGAGGAACTCCAACCTATGTAGATTATAAATATATAGAAGAAATTGTTGACCTACTTAAAAAATTTGATTTAAGTCAATTAAAGGAATTTACAATAGAAGCTAATCCAAATTCCTTAACTTTAGAAAAATTAAAAGCTTACAAGAGCTTTGGAATAAATAGAATTTCACTAGGAGTCCAATCTTTTGATGATGAGGTTTTAGAAAAAATTGGAAGAGATCATAATAAGGAAATTGTATTAAATGATATAGAAAATATTAGAAAAGCAGGGTTTAATAATCTTTCTTTGGATATGATTTTAAATCTTCCTGGTGGAAATTTTTCTTCTATAAAAAAAGATTTGAACTTATTAAAAAAAATAAATCCAGAACATTTGTCTTATTATTCATTAATTCTTGAAAAAGGCTCATATTTCTATAGTCTATATAAAAAAGATAAACTAAAACTTATGGATGATGACTTGGAAAGAGATATATTTTCCTATATAGAAGAATATTTAAAAAAAATAGGGCTTAATAGGTATGAAATTTCTAATTTTTCTAAAAAAGGCTTCGAATCTTACCACAATAAAAAATATTGGTCAGAAGGAGGATACCTTGCTTTTGGACTTGGGGCATCAGGATTTTTGTCAAATGTGAGATATAATAACGTAAAAAATTTTGTTAAATATGAAAAATTAATTAATGAAGAGAAATATCCAATAGAAGAAAAAGAATTTATTTCAAAAGAAGAAAGGGAAAAAGAATATATAATTTTTAAATTAAGAGAAACTGAAGGAATTAATTTGAAAGAATTTGAAAATCTATTTGGTAAGTCTATCTTAGAAAAATACAGTAAAACTATTGAAAAATACTATAAGCTCGGGTACTTTGATATAGGCGAAAATTTAAAGTTTACTCACAAAGGTTTTGATCTGTCAAATGAATTTTATATTGAGATAATATAACTTGCAAAAAGAAAATTACCTAGTATATTATAATTAGCAGTCAGATAAATGGAGTGCTAAATGAGGTGAAAATAATGAACGAGAGAAAGAAGATGATACTCTTTTCCATTATAAACTCATACATTAATCTTGGAGAGCCTATTGGTTCTAAGTCATTACTTAATGAATATTCACTAGATATTTCGTCTGCAACAATTAGAAATGAGATGAGCACTCTTGAAAAAATGGGACTTTTGGAAAAAGCCCACACATCTGGAGGAAGATTCCCATCAGATAAGGGTTACAGACTTTATGTTGATAATTTATTAGAAAATTCATTAAATATTAAAGAAAATGAAGATTTGGAAAAAATTCTTGATAAAAGATATGGCAATGTGTCAAAGATTGTGGAGACTGCAACACTACTTCTTTCAAAGATGACAAATCTTACAGCCGTTTCTTACACTATTAGAAATAATATTACTAAGGTGATAAATTTAGAACTTTTAAAAATTGATCCTAATATGCTTTTGTTTATTGTTGTATATGATAATGGAAGTATTATAAGCGATAGAATTTATATGATTGATGAAATTAGTGATGATGAGCTAGCAAATATTTCTACAACTTTAAAAGAAAGTATAGAAGGGGAAAGTTTAAAAGATATTTCTAATATTTTTGATAGGTTAAAAGAAAATGGTTTTAAAAAATACGAGAATTTGTTAGATATTTTGGAGAAAAAAATTAACAATGATTCTTTAAGTGATTTGACAAAAGAAGTAATAATAAAAGGACTAGGTAATATCTTTAATTTCAAAGAATTTGAAGATCCAATTAAGGCTAAAGAGTTTATTAAGATATTCGATAGTAAGGAAAGAATCTGGGAATTGATTGAAAATTCTGAAAGTGATTTAAAAATTACTATTGGTGATGAAAATGAGATAAATGAATTGAAAGATAATACAATCATAACTTCACATTTTAATTATGACAAAGACATTGTAGGCCAAATTGGAATTATAGGACTTACAAGAATTGATTATAAGGAAGTTATTTCTGACATCAAATTAATATCAGATTTACTTAGCAAATAATAAGGTAGGTGTTTAAGGTGGACAATGAAAAAAAGCATGATGAAAATGTTGAAAATACTGAAAATATAGATGAAGAATTAGAAGAAATTGATGCTGAAATAGTTGATGAAGAAGGTAATGTAGAAGAAGATTTATCAAATGATGATAATGAATATAAAGAAAAATACCAAAGACTTTTAGCGGATTTTACAAATTTCAAAAAAAGAGAAGAAAAGGCAAGATCTGATTTTAAAAAATTTGCATCATCAAATTTAATCGAAGAACTTTTACCAGTTCTAGATAATTTTGATAGGGCACTTAAAGATCAAGACCAAGAAGATTCTTTTGTTCAAGGAATAATTATGACAAGAGATTCTTTATGGAAAGTTTTGGAAAAAGAAGGACTTGAAGAAATTGAATCTGATGGTGTGGAATTTGATCCGAATTTCCATCACGCTTTTCAAACAGAAGAAAATGAAGATTTCAAATCAAATTATATTATAGAAACCTATCAAAAAGGATACAAACTAAATGATAGAGTAATTAGACCAAGCATGGTTAAAGTTGCAAAATAGGAGGAAAATATTATGGCAAAAATTATAGGAATTGATTTAGGAACAACAAACTCAGCAGTTGCCGTTATGGAAGGTGGGGATTCAACAATAATCCCAAATACTGAAGGAAATAGAACAACACCATCAGTTGTTGCTTTTACAAAAGATGGAGAAAGACTTGTTGGAGAAACTGCAAAAAGACAAGCAATAACAAATCCTGATAGAACTATCTCATCAATCAAAAGAGAGATGGGAACTGATTATAAAACTAGTGAAATTGATGGAAATTCTTATACACCAGAAGAAGTTTCAGCTATGATTTTACAAAAATTAAAATCAGATGCAGAAGGATATTTAAATGATACAGTCACTGATGCTGTAATTACAGTTCCTGCATACTTTACAGATGCTCAAAGACAAGCTACAAAAGACGCTGGAAAAATTGCAGGCTTAAATGTAAAAAGAATTATAAACGAACCAACAGCAGCAGCTCTTGCTTATGGAATGGATAAAGAAACTGACCAAGCAAAAATCATGGTTTATGACCTTGGTGGTGGTACATTCGATGTTTCAATTCTTGAAGTAGGAGATGGAGTATTTGAAGTATTATCTACAAGAGGAAATAATAAACTAGGTGGAGACGACTTTGATAATAGATTAGTTGATTATTTAGCAGCAGAATTTAAAAAAGAGACTGGTGTTGATTTAACAAAAGATCTTACAGCTATGCAAAGATTAAAAGATGCAGCAGAAAAAGCTAAAAAAGAATTATCATCTACAAAAACAACTAATGTAAATCTACCATTTATTACAGCTGTTGATGGACAACCAGTTCACTTAGACATTACAGTTACAAGAGCAAAATTTGATGAATTAACTCACGATCTTGTAGAAGCTACAAGAGGACCAGTTGAAGATGCTCTTAAAGATGCTTCTTTATCATCAAGTGATATAGAAAAAGTATTGCTTGTTGGTGGATCATCAAGAATTCCAGCAGTTCAAGATTTAGTCAAAAATATAATTGGAAAAGAACCACAAAGAGATATAAACCCAGACGAATGTGTTGCACTTGGTGCTGCAATTCAAGGTGGAGTTTTAACAGGAGAAGTTAAAGACTTATTGCTTCTTGACGTTACACCACTTTCTCTAGGAATTGAAACTCTTGGTGGAGTTGCTACAAAATTAATTGAAAGAAACACAACAATCCCAACTAAAAAATCTCAAATCTTTACAACAGCTGCAGACGGACAAACAGATGTAGATATTCACGTTGTACAAGGTGAAAGAGAAATGGCAGCAGACAATACTACACTCGGTAGATTCCAATTAACAGGAATTCCAGCAGCAAGACGTGGAGTTCCACAAATAGAAGTTACATTTGATATAGATGCAAATGGTATAGTTAATGTATCAGCAAAAGACCAAGGTAGTGGAAAAGAACAAAAAATTACTATTACTTCATCAACAAACTTAACTGAAGAAGAAATTGATAAAAAAGTAAAAGAAGCTGAAAAATTTGCTGATGATGATAAAAAGAAAAAAGAAGGTATTGAAGTTAAAAATAATGCAGAATCTTTAGTTTACCAAGCAAGAAAAACTTTAGAAGAAGCAAAAGTTGAAGGAAACGAAAAAGATAAGATTGAAGAAAAAATTAAAGATCTTGAAAAAAGCATTAAAGCTGACAATACTGAAGATATCAAAGCAAAAACAGAAGCTCTACAACAAGAAATCTACTCAATGAGTGAAGCAATGTATAAAAATGCTCAAGCAAATCAAGAAGGTCAAAATGCTGGAAAAGCAGATGACGATGTAGTAGATGCTGACTATGAAGTTGTAGATGACGATGAAGAATAAAAATAAATAAATTTTAAAGAATAGGAGGCCTTGCTTCTTATTCTTTATTTTTATTTTAAATTTTAAAATATAATTTAATTTTTTTATCAAAGTGGTATAATAGTTGAGCTTAGATAAAAGTATAAAATTATAAATTAAGATTAGGACAAATAAATTAGAAATAATTTATTTTTTTTATATTGGAGGATAAATGAAAGACCCATATGAATTATTAGAAGTTGACAGGAATGTCAGCGATTCTGAATTGAAAAGAAAATATAGGAAACTTGCAAAAAAATATCATCCAGATTTAAATCCAGATGATGACAAGGCTCAAGAAAAATTCAAAGAAATTTCTGAAGCCTATGAAATTTTATCTGATCCACAAAAAAAACGTCAATATGACACTTATGGAGCTGCTGCCTTTGAAAATGGTGGTGGAGCTAGTGGATTTTCTGGTGGTTTTGGTGGATTTGATGATATATTTGGTGATTTATTTGGAGATATATTTTCACAAGGAAGAAGCCAACAAAGAAAAAGAGCCAGAAAAGGATCAGATATTCAACAAGTTGTAAAATTAACTTTCAAAGAATCTGCTTTTGGAATTTCTAAAGAAATTCAAGTAAGAAGAGAAGTTGAATGTGAAACTTGTCATGGAAAAGGTGCAAAAGATGAAAGTAAAATAAAAACTTGCCCTAAGTGTAATGGAACGGGCGTTATAAATAATGTAAGTCAAACTCCATTTGGCACAGTTTCTCGTCAAACAACTTGTGATCACTGTCATGGTACTGGAGAAATAATTGAAGAAAAATGTCCAGATTGTAATGGTAGCGGTAGAAAAATTAAAAATGAAAAAATAAAAATTGATATACCATCTGGAGTAGAAAATGATTCTGTAATGAGAGTTGTTGGAAAAGGAAATGCAGGTGAAAATGGTGGCTCTTATGGAGATTTATATATAATCTTAAAAGTTGAAGAACATGAAATTTTCAAAAGAGATGGACTTGATATTTACTATGAAATGCCAATTTCATTTACAACTGCAGCTCTTGGTGGAAATATAGACATTCCAACTTTAACTACTACCCAAGAATATCATATACCGGCAGGAACTCAAACTGGGACTAAATTTAGGATAAAAAATGAGGGAATAAAATCAGATAGAACAAAAAGACAAGGTGATCTTTATTTCTATGTAAAAGTTGTTACCCCAACAAAATTATCCAAAGCTCAAAAAGAAAAATTAAAAGAATTTTCAGAAATTTCTGGCGATGTGGTAAAAGAAGATAAGAACTTTTTTGAAAAATTAAAGGATTTGTTTGATTAATGAATAAAACATTTAATATTAAAACCTTAGGCTGTAAGGTTAACCAATATGAATCTGAAGCCATTGAAGAATTATTCAAAAAAAGAGGTTTTGAAAAAAAGGAAGACAATGCTGATATTTATGTTATAAATACTTGTACAGTAACAAATATGAGCGATAGAAAATCTAGACAGACAATATCAAAAGCTAGAAAAGAAAATCAAGATGCAATTATTGCAGTTATTGGTTGTTATTCCCAAGTAAAGGGTGATGAAGTAAAAGAAATTGAAGGCGTTGATATTGTTTTAGGATCAAGAAATAAAGAAGAAGTAGTGGATCTTTGTGATAATTTTATAAATGACCATGTAAAAACTAAAGATGTAGAAGAATTTAAAATAGGTGAAGCTATTGAAGATTTAGAAATTTCTAACCAAGCTGATATGACTCGTGCATATATAAAAATTCAAGATGGTTGCAATATGTACTGTTCTTATTGTTTGATTCCGTATGCAAGGGGAAATATTGCATCAAGGGATTTAGTATCAATTATTGATGAGGCAAAAAGATTAAGAGACAATGGATTTAAAGAAATTGTTCTTACAGGTATTCATGTTGCAAGTTATGGAAAAGATTTGGATTTAAATATTTCCTTGATAGATGTAATTGAGCATATTGCAAAAATAGAAGGAATTGAAAGAATTAGACTCTCATCAATGGAACCAAGACATATTGACAGGGAATTTTTACAAAGAATGAAAGATACAAAAAAAGCATGTGATCATTTCCATTTATCTCTTCAATCAGGATCTGATGATGTACTAAAACTTATGAACAGAAAATATGATACAAAAATTTTCAAGGAAAAAGTCGATTTAATTAGAGAATATTTCCCAAATGCAGGTTTAACTACAGATATTATAGTAGGTTTTCCAAATGAAAGTGAAAAAAATCACGAAGAAACTAAAAAATTTGTTAGAGATATCAAGTTTTCTAAGACCCATCTTTTTAAATATTCCAAGAGAGATGGAACAAATGCCGCTAGTATGAAAAATCAAGTCGATGGAAACACTAAAAAAAGAAGGTCTAAAGAATTATCCGAAATTGAAAAGAAAAATTCTCACGAATTTTTAGATAAACAAATTGGAAAAAATTTATCAGTTTTATTTGAAACAAAAACAGAACTTGAGGGATACAAATCAGGTTATTCAACAAATTATCTAAGAGTTCATACAAAAGATAAGGTAGGAATAAATAAAATTAAAAATATAAAAATCACCCAAAGAATAGATGATTATTTAATTGGTGAAATTGTAGATTAAGTCAGCATAAGCTGGCTTTTTTTATTAAAAATTATGAATTATGTATACTTTTAATCATCTTTGAATATATTTATCAATTATTTTATAATTTAGATGAATTAATATTATACATAAGGAGGTAATATGGTATTATTTTTTGTAGGTCTTGCTATCCTTATTTTTGGAGGAATCATTTATTCAAAGGTTGTTGAAAGTCAATTTCAACCTGATGATAGAGAAACTCCAGCTGTAAGAAAGGCTGACGGTGTTGATTATGTAACGATGAGTAAAAAGAAAAATTGGCTAATAAATTTGTTAAATATTGCAGGAACTGGACCAATTCTTGGACCAATACAAGGTATTTTATTTGGACCAATTGCATTTTTAGCAATTCCTTTAGGATGTGTTTTTGCTGGAGCTGTCCATGATTATGCAACTGGTATGATTTCGATGAGAAATGGTGGAAGCCAAGTTCCAAAATTAGTTGGAAAATATTTGGGAACAAATGTTAAAAGATTTTATAATATAGTTATTGCAATCTTATTGCTTTTAACTGGGACAGTTTTTGTTTATACACCAGGAGATTTGATTGCTAATGATATTATGGGTCTTGATCCAAATTCAAATGTTATTTGGATAATCTATGGCACAATCTTTATTTATTACATACTTTCAACAGTTTTACCTATTGATAAATTAATTGGTAGAATATATCCATTATTTGGGGCTTTTTTGCTTATATCATCAATTGGTGTTTTTGTAGGAATTATTTTTAAGGGTCTTTCTAATCTTCAATTTGATGGCTACGGATTATTTTATGATCATCCAGGTGGACAAAAATTTATTCCTTCATTTTTTATAACAGTAGCTTGTGGTATTCTTTCAGGATTTCATGGTTCTCAAGTAACTCTAGTTTCAAGAACTGTTTCTAAAGAAAAAGAAGCAATGGGAACATTTTATTCTACAATGATTACAGAAGGTTTTATAGCTATGATTTGGGCAGCTGGTGCTTTGGTTTTATTTTCATCAGGAAAAGCTGCTTTGGATACTGCAGGAACTTTGATGGTTGGTCAAATTTCTAGAACTTTCATGGGATCAATTGGTGGTTATTTGGCAATAATTGGTGTAATAGCTCTTCCTATTACTAGTGGCGATACTGCATTTAGATCACTTAGATTAATTGTTTCTGAAGAATTAAATATTGACCAAAAATCTGGTGTAAAAAGAGCTTCAGTTGCAGCAGTTTTATTTATTCCTGCAATAATTATTCTTGTATTTGCAAAATCTAATCCTAATGGATTCAATATTTTATGGAGATATTTTGGATTTACAAATCAATTTGTAGCTATTTTTGCTTTAGGTGTTGCAACAACATATTTAATTACAAAAAACAAAAATTATTTAATGACTTTGATTCCAGGAATTTTTTATGCATTTATTGTATTTTCATTTATCATAAGTGCAAAAGAGATTGGTTTTGGTCTTGATTTAAAAATTTCATATATATTAGGGGCAATAATTGCTGTTTTATATGGAGTATTTATAGTAAAAAATGCAAATAAAAGAAGAAACGAAATTAAAAATATTGTATTAGATTAATTCATTAAAAAGATCGGTTTGACTCCGGTCTTTTTTTAATAAAAAAAACCATCAAGTGATGGTAAAATTGGAGCTGGAAACAGGACTTGAACCCGCAACCTTTTGTTTACGATACAATTGCTCTACCGATTGAGCTATTCCAGCATATATTTATATTATACAAAAATTAATTATTTATTCAATTAATATAGATTTCTAATTTATTTAGATTTTTGGTATAATGACTAAAAGGTGGTAATATGAATAATTTAAATTATGATGCAATTTATGGTGTTTTAAATGAAATAAACTTACCCTTAGTAATTATTGCTATTCTAGTTGGTTTGGTTGTTTTATTTTTGATATCTAAAATTTTGATTAAATTAGGGATTTTTTTATTAGTACTTACCTTTTTATTTGATATGATAATTAAGGTAATCCCTATTGATATATATGGAAATTTTCCGACTATAAAGTTAATTATATTAGTAATGTATATTTTAGGATTTGTGATTTT
>OLJD01000297.1_pt1 | contig 13218 bp, 11 predicted proteins | sample 1601441 | NCBI WGS metagenome assembly OLJD01 (sample SAMN04436853, study PRJEB24849) | human gut metagenome | biome: human gut; feature: NICU; material: stool | host: Homo sapiens | place: USA: Saint Louis, MO | collected 2011-10-01 | reverse complement strand
GATAAGAAAAATAAAAAAGGAGAAAATATAGGCCCTATTAATACTAAAAAATAATTTTAAATATTTCATTTTATAAAATATCCCACTCCCTTTTTTGTTTGAATAAAATCATCTAAGCCAAAATCTTTCAATTTTTTCCTAAGTCTATTGATATTTACAGTCAAAGTATTATCATCAATAAAAGAATCCGTTGCCCAAAGCTTATCCATGATAAGCTCTCTTGAAATAATTTTTTGAGGATTTTCCATAAGAATTTCCAAAATCAAAAATTCATTTTTAGAAAGATTTATTTCTTTATCTTCAATTTTTAAAATCATCTTATCTTTAATCAAAGAAATATTTTTATAAGAAAGGTCTAAATTTTTCCCAGAAAAATCATAAGATCTTCTAAGAAGAGCCTTGATTTTCATATTTAAAACCTGCATAGAAAAAGGCTTTGCAATAAAATCATCTGCTCCATAATTTATGGCATTAATCAAATTTATATCATCAGCTGCACTTGTTAGAAAAATTATAGGAAGATTTGAAATTTCTCTAATTTTCTCACACCAATAAAATCCATTTTCAAAAGGAAGTTTCAAATCCATCAAAACAAGCTTATAATCTCTTTTTTGAAATTCCTCCAAAATATTAGAAAAATCATCTGGCATAAAACAAGAATATCCCAAAAGCTCAAGCTGAAAAGAAAGTTCCTCACAAATTTTTTTATCATCTTCAACAATAAATATATCCATAATAACTCCTTAAAATTATTATAATGGATTTTTATATTTTTTAAAAATTACCACAAAAAAAGAAGCCGCTAGGCTTCCAATCTGTTGACAAAATAAAATTTTTCCCATTTCGACCAGATAAATAATCGCCCGTTTCGATTGTTTATCCCGATCCATAGTGTGCAAGGAGCAGAGATATCTCAAGAGATTTCTCGACTCACTACGTTCACTTGAAATGAAAATAAATATAGTTTGTCAACAGTCTGATACTGCTTTTGCAGCCTATATTTTTACAATTTCATTGAATTTTGTCTTCTTCTTAGTTTTGTTATTGTTTCTTCTTCGTCAAGTTCTATCATTGAAAGATCTATTACTGTATCTTTTTTGATATCTACAATAGCCTTTGTTTTTTTGGTGATTAGAGCTATTGGTAGTAAATCTTCTTTTATTGATCTTGTGTGGTCTGTTAATTTTCCAAATACTTTATCTGATCCTATTCCATCAAGATATTCGCCTTTTTTAATATCTCTTTTTGCAACAGAAACTGTATCTGCAACTTGACCATGAAGAGGTGCTATTGTTGGTTCGTTTTCCATTACTGCATTATAAATTGTAATTGGTGTTTCTAAACTTGTTAGATGATATGGTCTATTTAGTAAATAGTTTGGTCCATCACCAAAGCCTAAAAATTTCATCAAATCTCTTACTTCTTCTTTATCACTTGTTACAATTAAAAATACACCTGGAGCCATTCCTGGAGAAAATTCTACTGTTTTGTATGATGATAAAACTCCACCATCTTCTTTTAATTTAAAATCTTCTACCGCTGTTTCTGGGCTTGTAGAAATTCCATGACATCCAAAAGTATCTGGCAAAAATCCTAGACAGTTACAAACTGAATTTAATTCTATCATTGTGTTTGTTCCATCAACAAAGCTTGTAAGCATTCTTGGTGAAAGCCCCTTTTTTTCTGCCTCGTCTTTTAAAATTTCAGCATTTGCGTAGTTATCTAATGGATTATTTTTTCCCTTTGCGGCTACTAATATGTCAAGTCCAATTCCATAAGCAAAATCACAAAGCTCAATTATTGATCCTGGTTCATCTCCTGCAATTCCTGTATAAACAACTCCAGCTTTTTTTGCCATATCGTAAAGAATTGGTCCAACTACAGCATCACATTCTACATTTAGTGTTATAAAATGTTTATGATATTGAATTGATTTTGATGCGATTTCTGCACCAAATGGTGGATTTCCTGTAGCATCAATAACAGCTGTAATTTGTAAAAGTTTGTAGGCAAGTCTATAGTTTGAACTTACTACTACAAATCCCTTATCCAAAGCCTCATATGCCTCATCGTATGAATCTGTATTTATTATTTTATCTTCAGAAATTCCAGAATCTACTAGAGCATTTTTTGCTTTTTCTGGTGTATGTTCTACTACAAGAGAAACTTCAATTGCATCTATAGCTCCCAATTGATTTATTAGGCTTGCGCCCATCTTTCCACAACCAATTACTGCCAAAGAAATTCTTTCACCGTTGTGTTTTAATTCTTTTAGCTTTCTATTTATCTTAAACATCTAATCTCCTTATATCTTCTGAGGCAGTTTTTGCCGATGAGAATGCCCATTGGATATTATATCCACCACAATCTCCAGCAACATCCATTACCTCTCCTATGAAATAACAATCTTTAATTTTTAAAGATTTCATTGTTTTTTTGTCAATTTCCCCACAAGATACTCCTCCCAAAGTCACTTGGGCATTATTCTTGTCATTAATATCTACAATATCAAATGAAAGACTTTTCAAAACATTTACAAGTTTATTTAAATCATTTTTTGATATATTTTTTTCTCTAGGTTTTATTTTAGCCCTTTTTAGTATATCAATTATGAGTTTTTTATCTAAGTTTCCAATCAATATTTCTTCGATATTTCTTTGAGGAAATCTTTTTATTTTCTCTTCTAATTTTATTAAAAGTCCCTCTTTTTTATACTCTGGATAAAAGTCTATGTCAAGCTTTACCTTCTTCTTATATTTGAGAGCAAGGGAAATATCGTTTGAAAGATTTAATATTGCCGTTCCAGTAAGTCCATAATTTTGAAAAATTATATCGTCTTGTGAAGATTTTTTATATTTTCCATCAATTTTTAAACTTGCCCTTGCATTTACTTTGACACCTTTTGCCTTTTTAGAAAGTGGGTTTTTAGCCTTAAAATTTGTTATTCCGTAGGTAGTTTCTTCAATTTTTGTGTGATTTTTTAAAATTTCTAAAATAGATCCATCAGAGCCCGAATTTTTTAAAGTTTTTCCACCAGATGCAATAACTAGAAGGTCGTATTTGTATTTATTTTTCTCTGTAATGATTAATTTTTTATTAAAATCAATGTCTAAAACTTTTTGGTCAAAAATAAATTTTGCATTTTCATTTGCCTTCATCATCAAAGAATCTTTTACACTTTGTGAGCTCATAGTTTTTGGATAACATCTTCCTGATGGCAAATTTGTCCATTCTATGCCCAAATATTCAAAATATTTTATCAAATCCTTATTGGAAAAATTATCCAAAGAGTAATTTACAAAATCTTTTTCATTTGAATAATAATTATTGTAAGATAAGTTTAAATTTGTAAAATTACACCTTCCATTTCCTGTAGCTAGAAGTTTTCTTCCACTATCCTTGTTTGAATCTATTACTCTTATGTTTTTATTCTCTAAAAAAGAGCAGAAGGCGAGCGAACTTACCCCTGCTCCTATTACAAAAATTCTCATAATTCTTTTAAAATTTCCCTTATGGTTTCTTTTTCATTGTAGTAGGTTTTTATATTTCCATTTAGTTTTATGAAATCTTCTTCACCCTTACCAAGCATAAAAACAAAGTCTCCCTTTTTTGCATGGCCTATGGCATATTTTATAGCTTCTTTTCGATCTTTAATTACAATACAATCGCCCTTATTTTCTTCGACCCCTTCTTTAATTTGATTTGAAATATTTTCAAAGGTGTCAAATTTAGGATCATCTGTAGTAATTACTGAAAAAACTCCATATTTTGCAGCAATTTTACCAACAGCTTTTCTTATGTCATAAGTCCTATCTCCGGTAATTCCATAAACTGCATATGTTTTTTTATCTTTTGGTAAGTCTTTAAAAATATTTTCAAAAGCTTCTGGTGTATGGGCAAAGTCTACTACTATATTTACACCAAGATTATTTTCTATAAATTCAAATCTTGACTTAACCCCATTAAAATCTTCCAAAACTTTTGAAATATCTTCTAATTTATATCCTAAATCATTTGCTATAGCTATGGCACAAAGAGAATTGTAAATATCATAAAGACCAAATCTATTCAAATGAAATTTAACCTTATTTACTGTAAATTCCAAGCCTAAATCAACTCTTTTAATATCTTGGGCCCTATATTTAGAATCTTCATTTATAGAAATTGTTAGGGAATCTTTAAATATTTCTTTTGCCCTTTTTCCATAATCATCATCAAGATTTACCACTTGTTTTTTGGAATTATTCAAAAGAATCATTTTTGCTTTAAAATAATTATCCATTGTTTTATGAAAATCCATATGCTCCATAGAAAGATTGGTAAATACACCATATTCATAATCTATTCCATAATTTCTTTTTAGGCACAAACCATGAGATGAGGTTTCCATAACTACATTTTCAATGTTTTCTTTTATTGCTTCAGTTAGAATATCATTTAAATCTGTAATTTCTGGTGTTGTATGCTCTGTAGGCATAGTTTTACTTATTAAATCTGCGCCGTCTGTTCCTATATTTGCACATGGTGATCCTAATTTATTCAAGACAAAGAAAATTAAATTTGCAGTTGTTGTTTTTCCATTTGTTCCAGTAACTCCAATCATCCTCATTGACTTTGATGGATAATTTGAAAGTAAATTAGAACACTGAGCAAGAGCAAGTCTTATATCTTCTACTTTTATATAGTTAATATCATCTACAAATTCTATGTCATCATTTGTATAGATTACTGTATTTGCTCCATTTTCTATTGCTTTATTTATATATTTATGACCATCAAATTCGTATCCTTTGATAGCTAAAAATATATAATCTTTTTTTATTTGTCTTGAATCTGAAGAAATACCTACAATTTCCTTATCATTTTGAATTTTTTTAGAAGTATAGGTGATTTCTTTTAGTATCTTTTCTAATTTCATTTAATGAACGTTATATCCTTTCTCAGTAAGTAATTCTTTGATCTTTCTGATATGGTCTTTTCCGTTTGTTTCTAGGGTCAATTCAACTTGAATATTTTTATATCTGCTTGTTGCAGCAAGACTGTCGTGAAGTACCTCAACAATATTTGCTTTTGTATATGATACTATATCAAGAAGATCTCTAAGTTTTCCAGGTGCATTTTGAAGTTCAACAGTAAATCTTGCGATTCTTCCATCTTCATAAAGACCCTTGTGGATTAATTGAGAAATAAATGACATGTCAATATTTCCACCACTTATTACACAAACAACATTTTTATTTTTGCAACCAAGTTTTTTGCTTGCAGCAAGACTTAATGCTCCTGATGGCTCTGCTACTAGTTTATGTTTTTCCATCAAAGTAGTCAAGGCCACCATGATTTCTTCTTCAGTTACAGAAATATATTCATCAACATTTTCTTTGCAAATTTCGTAAGTAATATCTCCAACTCTAGCAACTGCAGTACCATCAGCAATTGTATCAGCAGAATCTAAAGTTATTGGTCCATTATTTTCCATTGCAGCTTGCATAGAAGCAGCATTTGCAGGTTCTACACCAACAATTTTAATATCTGGCTTAATTTCTTTTGCACATTTTGCAATTCCAGAAATAAGTCCACCGCCTCCAATTGGAACTAAAATATAATCAGCATCTTCCAATTTTTCTAAAATTTCTAAAGCTATTGTTCCTTGACCTTCGATTACATCTTCGTCATCATAAGGTGGAATAAAAGTATAGCCTTTTTCTTTGGCAAGTTCTTGAGCATATGTATTTGTTTCGTCAAAAGATTGTCCGTGAAGATCAACCTCAGCTCCATATTTTAAAGTTCCATCAACTTTTATCATTGGAGTTGTTTCAGGCATACAAACAATAGCCTTAATTCCTTGATGATTTGCAGAAAATGCTACACCTTGAGCGTGGTTTCCAGCTGATGCAGTTACAATTCCTACAGATTTTGATTCATCATCCATTTTTGAAATCTTGTTATAAGCTCCCCTCAATTTAAAAGAACCAGTTTTTTGTAAATTTTCTGGTTTTATGTACACATTATTTTTTGATAAATCTGAAAAAATTTCAGAATAAAAAATATGGGTTGGGTTTATAGCTTCGTCTACTCTTTTTTTTGCACTTTTAAAATCAAACATAAAATGCCTCCTTTTTCTTAAATTATAACACAAGAATTTAGAAATAAGAATGTTTTTCTTTAGTTTTAAAATAAAAATTTGATAAATAAATATCTTGTTGAAATTTAAATATTTACATATGATTTCATGAAGTATTTTTGATATTTTTCATAAGTTTTTTATAAAAAAACGTTTTTTTGTTTTATTATTTTTTATCTAAATAATTGTCGTTTTATTTCTTAATTTTAAACTTTTTAGTTTTTAAAATTTTATACTTCTGTAACTATTTTCTATTTTGTAGTTTAAATTGCAAACATTTTTATATTCTTATATAATGTAGGCAAACAATTTTAAGGAGGGAATATGTTTAAGTATTTACAAAAAGTCGGTAAGGCTTTTATGCTACCGATAGCTTTATTGCCTGCCGCGGGATTACTTTTGGGAATCGGTGGTGCATTTTCATCACAAGCTACAATTGATGCCTATCCTTTTTTAGCTAATGATGTTTTGCAAACAATTTTTAAAGTGATGGCTGGTGCAGGAAATGTTATTTTTGGAAATCTTGCCATGCTTTTATGTATTGGTATTATGGTAGGACTTGCAAATAGGGAAAAAGGTGTTGCTGCCCTTGCTGGTGCTGTTGGATTTTTGGTAATGAATGCAACAATAGAAACTTTGCTTTCTATTTTTAATCCTGATGGAGATCCAATTGATACTGGTGTTGTTGGAGCTTTGGTTATTGGTTTAATCGCAGTTTATCTTCATAATAATTATTACAATATTCAATTGCCACAAGTTTTAGGATTTTTTGGTGGTTCTAGATTTGTTCCTATAGTTACATCTTTTGTTGCAATTATTGTCGGAGTATTTTTCTTTATAGTTTGGCCACCTTTCCAACATTTATTAATTTCTGCTGGAAAATATATAGCTAAACTTGGAATTTTTGGAACATTTTTATATGGAATGTTGATGAGATTATCTGGAGCTGTTGGACTTCATCACATGATTTATCCAATGTTTTGGTACACAGAACTTGGTGGAGTAGAAATGGTTGCTGGAGAACAAATTGTTGGTGCTCAAAAAATATTTTTTGCTCAATTAGCTGATCCAAATCACGTTGGATTATTTACAGAAGGAACAAGATTTTTTGCAGGAAGATTTTCAACAATGATGTTTGGTTTGCCTGCAGCAGCTCTTGCAATGTATAAGAATGCAAAAGATGAAAACAAGAAAAAATTAAAAGGATTATTTTTGGGAGTTGCTTTAACTTCATTTATAACAGGAATTACAGAGCCTCTTGAATATATGTTCCTTTTTGTTCAACCACTTTTATATGTTTTCCATTCATTCTTAGATGGTTTATCATTTATGATTGCTGATTTATTAAATATAAATATAGGAAATACATTTTCAGGCGGAATAATTGATTTCATCTTATTTGGAGTACTTCAAGGAAATGAAAAAACTCATTGGTTATTAGAAATTCCATTTGGACTAATCTGGGCAGCTCTTTACTATTTCTCATTCTCTTTCTTAATAAAGAAATTTAATATAATGACACCTGGTAGAGGTGATGATGAAATTAAGGAAGAAAAAGAAAATAAAAAAGATTCTGACTCAAATCTTCACGAAGAAGCTTTAGTTATTTTAGATGCTCTTGGTGGAAGTGAAAATATAATTGATGTTGACGCTTGTATTACAAGATTAAGAGTTAATTTAAAAGATCCTAAAAAAGTTGATAAAAATACATTAAAACAAACAGGAGCAACAGGAGTTCTTGATGTTCCAGGAGGAGTTCAAGTAATTTACGGTGCAAAGGCAGTTTTATACAAAAATGAAATCAACGAAATACTTGGAGTAGTTGATTAAATTTTTGATAAATTTGAATAATTAATTAAAAATACCCATCTCGAGCGGTAGTCGAGAGATCTCTTTTGTTAAATATTTCTATATATTTAACAAATTTTGAGATTTCTCTTTGCTCAGATGGGTTTTTTTGTGCTTTATTTTTATGCTAAAGTTTATATTTTATTTTGGGTTAATTTTTTCCATGAGACCTCTCGGCTACTAAAACCAGTTTTCTTCGAAAACTTTTCCGTGCTTTACCACTAATTTTTAGGGATAATTATGCCAAATCAAGGCATAATTATCTGCTCGAGGTGGGTGTATACTCCTTTTATTTTAATGCTAAAGTTTTATTTAATTTCAATTTGTTTATTACTTGGTCTTGTATCTTTATATTTTATTCAATCTTGAAATTTTTTTAATTTTAACTGGCTACTTGCTAATTTTTTAAAAAAATTTAAATAAGTAATAATTAAATTCAAAGTAATTACATAAGGAAAAAATAACCCATCTCGAGCTTGTCGAGAGATCTCTTTGGTTAAATATTTCTAATCACTTAACTAATTTTGGGATTTCTCTTTGCCAGGATAGGTTTTTATTTTCAATTATAGTCCTAATTTTTCGTCTACTAATTCTTTGTTAAATCCTACTATATCTTCACCTTCAATATTTATTACAGGAACTCCTCTGTGTCCTTTTTCTACTAGGTAATCTATAGCTGATCTATCTTCATCTACGTTTTTTTCTTCAAAATCAATATTATTTTCTCTCAAATAATTTTTTGCTGCCTTACAATGTGGGCAAGTATTTGATGTATAAACTGTTACTTTTTTCATTTTTTCTCCAATCTTTTTTTATAAATCTATTTTTCCGATATCAATATTATACCCAATTGATAATCTCTTTCAATCTAGCCTTTTATCTTTTCATATTCGTTTGCTATATTTATAAAATCATCAAGGGAAAGATTTTCTGCCCTCAAGTTTTCTTTTAAAGATAATTTTTCAAATATTTTTTTCAAATCTTCCTTTTCAATCACACTTGATAAGGAATTTAATATAGTTTTTCTTCTTTTATTAAATCCTGCCCTTACTATATTAAATAGAGTTTTTACATTTACGTTTTCATCGTAAAGTCTTAAATTTAATTTTAAAACTTGGGAATCTATTTTTGGCTGAGGCATAAATACAGATTTTGGAACCTTAAATTGACCGGTAATTTCTGAATAATATTTTATAAATACTGAAAGTGATGAATAATCCTTGCTTTTTTCATCTGCTTTCATCCTATCTGCCACTTCCTTTTGAACCATTATAGTCATGTCCTTACAAGGAAGGTCTTCTTCGAATAATTTTTCAATTATTGGGGTTGTTATATAGTAGGGCAAATTTGAAACTACTTTAAAATCTTCTCCAGAAAAATTTTCTTCAATTATTTTTTTAAGGTCAGTTTTTAAAATATCAGCATTTATGATATCAACATTTGAAAACTCGCCTAAATTATCATTTAAAATTGGAATCAAAGTCTTATCTATTTCTATTACAACAAGTTTTTTGCAAGTTTTTGCCACCTCTTGGCTAATTGTTCCAATTCCTGGTCCAATTTCTAAAATATTTTCGCCATCAACTTCTGATAAATCTATAATTTTATCAACAAAATTTTTGTCTACCAGAAAATTTTGTCCCAAGGATTTGGTAAATTTAAAACCATAAAGGTCTTGGATTAATTTTATTGTTTTTGGTGAATATAATTTTTTCATATCTTTTCAACCGCCTTTTCAAATTCTTCGCGGCTTATACCAAAGGAATTTAATTTTGACAAAAGTTGTTTGGAATTAAAATATCCTATTGATAGTATATCGCCAAGTTTTTCTCTTCTGTTTCTGCTATCTTTTGTAAGGGTAAGATTATTATCCAAGAGATCTTTCATTGTAAATTCTTCTCTTTTTTCACTTTTTGTTGCATGGGCATTTTTTAATGCCTCAATTATATCTTCTTTTGAAGCGTTTTCTACTCCCAAATCTCCTTTTTTTATGGCTTTTTTCCTATCAAGGTAGGCGTGTTTGGCATTTGGAATTTCTTTTGAAATTTTTGCCCTGATTTTTTTTCCTGCAAAATCAGGATCTGTAAAGATTATTATCCCACATCTTTTGTCAATTTCTTTTAATTTTTCAATCAAATCTTTGCCAAAAGCAAGGCCGTTTGTTGCTATAAGCTCGCAATCGAGTGCTGATTTTATATTTGTTATATCATCTTTTCCTTCAACTACTATTGTTTCTTTTATCATATTACCTACTTTATATTAAAAAATTCTTTGGCATTTTTGCTAGTTCTTTTTGCAAGTTTTGATAATTTCATTCCACGAAGATTTGCAATTTCTCTTGCAACTTCCACAATTTTTCTTGGATCATTTCTTTTTCCCCTGTAAGGTTCTGGACAAAGGTATGGGGAATCTGTTTCAAGCATTAGCTTATCCAAATCTACATTTATGGCTGCATTTTTTTCATTTTCTGCGTTTTTAAAAGTTACAACTCCACCGATTGAAATATAATATCCTCTTTTCATACACTCCATTAAGTGCATATATGAGTAGGCAAAACAATGGATTTGAACTTTTAATTCCGGATAAGATTTCAAAATTTCTAGGCAATCATCAATTGAATCTCTAGAATGAACAACTACAGGAAGATTTAATTTTTTTGCAAGGTCTAATTGTTTGATAAAAATTTCTTTTTGTTCATCTTTGTTTTCATCTTGCCAATAATAATCAAGGCCAATTTCTCCAATAGCCACAACCTTAGGATTTTTTGCTAAATCTTCTAATTTTTCTATAGAAGAATCATCAAATGATTCTATATTTTCTGGATGAAATCCAACTTGGGCATACAAATCCTCATATTTTTCTGCAAGTTTTACAGTTTCATAAGAATTTTCTAAGTCACAAGCTGGAAGAATTACAGAATTTACAGCAAAATTAGACAGATCTTTTATAAGAAAAGATCTGTCTTCATTAAAATCATCACTTGTTAAATGTGCATGTGAATCTATTAATTTCATTAAGAAATCACCGTACCTGGTTTACAGTCCTTGATTGTAGTAAGTAAAACTGCATGATCTCCTGCTGCAAGAAGCATTCCTTCTGATAAGATTCCTCTCATTTTTACAGGTTTTAGATTTTTAATTACTACTATATTTTTTCCAACTAAGTCTTCTTTTTTGTAAAATTCTTTTATGCTTGAAACAATTGTTCTTGTTTCACTTCCTATATCAACTTTAAAAACAAGAAGTCTATCAGCATCTGGGTGATCATTTACTTCTAAAATTTTACCTACAACAAGGTCAAGTTTATCAAAATCTTCTATTTTAATTTGTGCCTTAGCTTGACCTTCTTCTTTCTTTTCTTCCTTTTTAACTCCAAGCCTTTCTTCAACAAGCTTGTTGTTTAATTCATGAAGTTTTTCAAGTTCTTTTTCTGTATCAAGTCTGTTAAACAAATTTTTACCCTTATTAACTTTTGTTCCTTCTTTTATTAGGCCAAATTCTTTTGCTGATTCAAAACCTTGGTTTTCTACTCCCAATTGTTTTAAAATTTCATCAGTTGTATTTCTCATAACAGGCTCAAGCATTTGAGCAATAATTCTTAAAGATTCAGCAAGATTATATAAAACTGTATTTAATCTTTCATATTTTTCTTCACGACCCAAAATCCATGGTTCAGTTTGGTCAACATATTTATTTGATCTTCTTACTAGATTCCACAAACATTCCAATGCCTCATTAAATTTAAAATCATCCATTAATTTTGTAAAATCTTCATAAGTTTTATGGCAAAGATTGATCAAATCTTCATCATATTCGTCAGTTTCTAAACCTTTTTTAATTATTCCATCATTATATTTTGAAATCATTGAAACAGTTCTTGAAAGTAAATTTCCCAAATCATTTACTAAATCTGAATTATACCTATCCATAAATTTCTTTGAAAGGAAATTTCCATCAGAACCAAAATTAAATTCACGAAGTAGGAAATATTTTAAGGCATCAGTTCCATATAATTCTACAAGTGGTTCTGGATACATAATATTTCCTTTAGATTTACTCATTTTATCATTATCAAATAAAATCCAACCATGAGCAAAAACTTTTTTTGGAAGTGGAATATCAAGGGCCATTAAAAGTGCTGGCCAAATTATTGTGTGAAATCTTACAATATCTTTTCCAATCAAATGCACACCAGCTGGCCAATATTTATTAAATTTATCCATATCATGACCATATCCAATAGCTGTTAAATAACAAGATAAGGCATCAATCCATACATAAACAACGTGTTCGTTATCAAAAGGAACATCAACTCCCCAATCAAATGTATTTCTAGATACAGAAAGATCTTCTAATCCCTTATCAATAAAATTATTTAACATTTCATTTTGTCTAAATTTAGGCTCAAGAAATTCAGGATGGTCTTTAAAAAGTTCCTTTAATTTGTCAGTATATTTAGAAAGTTTAAAAAAGTAAGATTCTTCCTTGTGATGATCAACTGCCCTTCCACAATCAGGACAGTTTCCTTCATCAAGTTGGCTTTCTGTAAAATATGATTCACAAGATTCACAATAATATCCGTCATATTCACCCTTATAAATATCTCCCTTGTCATAAAGATATTGGAAAATATTTTTTACATTTTCTTCGTGTTCTGGATTTGTAGATCTTATAAAACAATCATAATCAATATCAAGTTTTTTTAATAAATCTTGAGTTTCACTGGCAATTTTATCAACAAATGGTTGTGGTTTTGATCCATGAGAAAGGGCTGCATTCATGATTTTTTGACCATGTTCATCAGTTCCAGTAGTTAGATAAGCATCAAATCCTTGTAAGGCCTTGTATCTTTTCAAAACATCTGCAATTACAGATGTATAAACATTACCAATATGTAGGTTACTATTTGGATAATATATTGGTGTAGTTATATAATAAGTATTTTTATCCATAAATTCTCCTTTGTAATAATTCAATTAAAATAAAACTATTTTTCTTTTTATATATTTATATTATAGCGTTTTTGCCTATTTTTTCCAATTTAAAATATATAAGAAAAACAAAATATCCAGTAAATATGAGAAATCTATTTTATTGATTTTATAGATAAATTTGCTAAACCCGAGAGATCCCTCCGCTTCGGTCGGGATGGGTAATTATTATTCTTATTTAATTACTAAAGTAATATTTTTATTATAGATTTCAATGTTAAACTATTTATTCACTGATTCTAAAATGTTAAATATAAAT
>OLJD01000283.1_pt1 | contig 14049 bp, 15 predicted proteins | sample 1601441 | NCBI WGS metagenome assembly OLJD01 (sample SAMN04436853, study PRJEB24849) | human gut metagenome | biome: human gut; feature: NICU; material: stool | host: Homo sapiens | place: USA: Saint Louis, MO | collected 2011-10-01 | reverse complement strand
ATTTTTTAAAATATGGTTAAGCCTATTAACTTTATTTTCTATTTCCAATCTTAAATTATCTAATTCTCTTTTTTCAAGATATGAGTATAAAAAAACAAAATATTCTTTATATATCATACTTTTAAACTTTTTAAATTTTACCAATTCAAAAATTTTTTAAAAAATAAATATAAAAATCGACCTAAAATAGCTACTATTATATCTTGTAAAAAATCGTGAAAATTAAAATAATTCATCAAACAAATCATTCTGAATGTCAAGGTGTGTAACAAAACCAACAGGAATTTTACCATTAGTTGCTTTTATAATCTCTTTTGCCCCTTCTTTTTCAAAAGCCCCACAAAGCTCAATCACATCGGCATATCCAATTAAAGATTTCGAAATCTTTTTCGCTTGTTCAAGATTTTTAACTCCAATAATTTCAGCATTTTCATTTTTCCCAATGGCCTTTCTATCAATCTTTGGATTAAAAGGTCCCATGATTAAATAAACAAACTTCATCCTAACTCCTTTTTAAATTCCAATAAAAACTTCAACTATTTGTCTTATTTTTTCAAGTATACTTGCTTTCTTTTTCTCCCTGGCACCATGTCTTCTAGAAGTAGGACGAATAATCTTATCTAAATATTCTCCATCATATTCTACATATCCATTTGAAATAGATTTTTCTATAAATCTATGAGCCTTATCTTTTAACTTTTCTTCTTTAATTAAATTTTCTATTTTCTTTTTCTATTCTTGCAAAACTATAAAATGCTTCTAGAATATCATCCTTATTTTTTAATTTTGATGAATCGGTCTTTTTAATAAAATCCATAACTAATTTTTCTTTTGCCCTTGTTCCAAGAGATGACCTTATCACCCTACGTACTTCACACTTTTTAAATTTTCTATATCTTCACTTTCTTTTGATTTTTCAAGAATTGTAGGACTCTTATCTCCAATCCATTTTCTTAAATAATGTGGATTTTAAACGATAGAATCAAAGGGTTTTTCATCTTTGTTGAGAGGATTTAAAAGAGTATCTCCTTTTTATTGAAAAATTATTGTAATTTACATTATGTAAAAACATATTCATGCGTGCAAAGTTAAAATTGGTCATATTTATTTCTTGGAAAAAAAATCCATCATCAATGATATGCTCATCAAATTATTTTTTCATTTGCAAAAGCAAAGACCTACTCCCACAACAATGTTCATACACCCTGCCTTGGTAAGGTTCTAGGATTTCTACTGTTGTTCTAACTATTTATGTAGGCGTGTAAAATTCTCCCGCATTTCTACCTTCAAGACTTGCAAACTTAGCTATGGCATATTCATAGGTCCTGCCAAGTATATCTTTAGATGAGCCGTGGTCCTTGAGTTTTAGATTATCAAAAAGAACCACTACTTCCCCAAGCCTTCTTTTATCAAGCTCAGGTCTAGCGTAGTTTTTAGGCAAGATTCCATTAAATTTAGGATCTTCTTCTTCTATGGATATCATAGCCTGATCTATTAGCTGGCCAATTTCTGGACTGGTATCATTAGATGCTACATATTCCCATCTAGCTTCTTTAGATACAAAAAATATATTTTCAGCCAAGTATTCATCCCTATCCTCAGCATAATCTTCACCATCTTCCAAAAGACACTTATACTTGCTTCAAAGGAATCTGATATATATTTTAAAATATCAGCCCTAAAACAACGTTTTTATATTCAGCCGCATCCATATTGCCCCTGAGCTTATCAGCTGCAGCAAAAATTTCTTTTTCAAAACCAAGATTTGCTCCAGTAACATTATCCATTATGTGCTCCTATTTTTATTATCTTATATTTATTATATCATAAAGTATTTCCCATAATTATAATTTAATAATTGTTTTAAATAATATTTACTTTTTAAATCCTAATTTTTCCTTAGAATCTTTGATACTAACTATGTCTTCAAATAATTTTTCTCTTTCATGCTTATCTATATACCAAGACTTAATAAGTACCTCTATAAGTAATATTAATTTTTCAGCTTCCCGAGGCTCTATATCTATAATAAGGCTTGTATCCTTTTGCATATGAGCTCCAATATTTCCTATTTTACGTAAGGCATCTATGGCATCCCAAGTTTTGGCATCTACTTTATCACTTATAGCATCAATTTCCTTATATAAATTTTTCTCATTTACTTTCCACCTATCTCTGATCATACTTTGTAGGCATCTTCTTGATAAGGTAGCTGAAGCCTTTGGGCTTAATTCTAATATATCATATGCTTCAGTATAATCTTTCAAAATATGGCTTGGTATATAATTTGGATATTGTTTGGCTTGAGATGCTGGGAATATTCTTCGTCTGAATCCTTCAGGAAATTGTGAACCTGCTCCTATTATATCTATGGTTACTTTTTTGCAAGCTGGGCATTTATTAAATTGTATAATTAATCCAGATGTATCTAAATGTATATATTCAATCTTATCTTCTGAATTTTTATAGCTATGATATTTCCAATTATTAGAATCAAACTCAGGATAGGCTTCATAAAAAGTATCATTAGTCAAAGGAAATATCTTCTTACAAAATGGACACTCTAAGTAATCGTTCATTTATTATCCTTTCTAAAATAATCAAAGGTTTAACTAACATTTTTTATTTATTATCTTAATTATTATATCATATAGGCTTTGAATTCTTAATATTTTATAATAATGCAAAGTAGGAATTTATAAGTAATAAAACTAAGAGTAAATTCATGGTTTTAAAAATCCTGATTGACTTTATTTAAAATAGTGGCATAGTGTATATAAGTGACAAGCCATATTTAGAATGGAGGAATATAATGAATTCAATAGAAAATAATAACAACATGTCTAAGCTAATAAAAAACAGAAGAGAAGAATTGGGCTTAACTATTGAACAAGCTGCAAAAAAAGCTAATGTAGGCACTAGAACATGGAGTAGGTATGAATCTGGAAATCCAATTAGACAGGATAAAATTAAGGGTATTTTAGTAGCTTTAAGGTGGTCAAAATTTCCTAATGATGAAGAAACAGATGTTGAAAATTATCTAGATGAGTATAGGACTCATGATGCATGGTCAGAAACGATAAACGACTTATACGGTAAATACGCAGCTATAGCATTTTGCATAGGTTCTGATATCTTATCAGATGATATAATGATGGATCTAGAAGAATTATCAAGTTTGCCTAAAGGTTCACACATTGGAGAATTAAATGCCTCTAGCCTTCAGTTATCCTTACCAGAAGAATTCCTAATGGAGTATGATTATAATTTCTTAATAAAATTAAAAAGAGCTTTAAATCAATTAATAATAAAAGCTGTGAAGGGTGATGACTTTATAGCTCATAAGCCTATTGAAGAGATAATATTAAAATCAATCATTGACGAGGCAGAGTTATTAATGCAAGAAATGTTAATCAATCTTAATAAAGATGACTTTGAAGATTTCCAGTATTGGGATGAGTGGATATACGATATGTTTGGAGATAATGATATTGAAATATTTTTATATTCAGATATGTCATTCCCTATAGCTGATGATTATAAGTTTGATAATTGGTTTGAAGATAGGTTTTATGTAAATGATGATGAATAATGTTTTTTATATTATTTTAAGATTAGGATAAAATAAAAAATAAATACCTGGAGGTATTATTAGCGGAGAATTAAATCAAAACTACCAGCTTAGCTGGTAGTTTGCACAGCGCCTATAAGGCGCGAATACCGGCACGCCCCTATTGGGGCTGTCGAGTATTCCATCACATGCACCACTATCCCAACTTCTGCTTAAGCAGTTTTTTATTTGTTTTTATTTACTGACTCTCCCGTAAACGGGTCATAGTATTCTTTTATACTTATTTGGTCAGTGTAATAATCTTCTTTTAATTGATTTTGTATATATTCTTTTATTTTCTTTTCATTTCTTCCTACTGTATCTACATAATATCCTCTACACCAAAAGTGTCTGTTTCCATATTTATATTTTAGGTTTGCGTGTCTATCGAATATTATCAGTGAACTTTTTCCTTTTAAATATCCCATTATTTGTGATATTGAATATTTTGGTGGTATTTCTACCAGCATATGGACATGATCTGGACATAGCTCTGCTTCTATTATGTTTATTCCTTTTCTTGAACATAGTTCTCGAAGTATGCTTCCTATATCTTTTCTTATTTGACTATATATTACTTGCCTTCTATATTTTGGTACAAATACTATATGATATTTGCATCTCCAGCTTGTATGTGATAAAGTGTTTTTATCCATGAATGCCTCCTTATTTTATTGTGCATGTGATTATCACAATTATACTTTAAGGAGGCTTTCTTGGTGCTTGAAGCTAAAGCTAAATCCTTCCACCTGCATAGCAGGTGGATTTTTGTTTCGCTCTCTTTCGTTCGCTCAACTCACTTAAGTGGACAAAAAAAAACCCTCAATCCGTATTCCGAATTTTAGGGTTCAGCTCATTTTGTAGGTGCTTTTTGAATTTTCTTTAAACTATTTTATTTTTTGAATAATTTTGATGCAAAAGTTAGTATGTCTCTTGCTGTTTCAAAACTATTTGTCTCAGTATCATTTTGACCGTCATCCCAATGTCTTTGGAAGTCTCTATCAATACGAATACCGTTCTCATCAGAATGAAAAGTATATGTATCTTCTTCATTCACACGATATGTGTCTTCCGAATCAAAGGATTTGTAAGATGACCTGTATGTCTTAGTCGTTCCATCAAACTTTTCTCTGTTTTCAACCAGATACTCTAAATCTTCAATTTCATGATCCTTAAACCTACCATTAGCTAAATTAACATATTCGCTTAGTTTCTCTTTTCTAGACTTCTTTTCTTTCTTATCCATTACAAAGTACCTCCCTCACGAAAATTTAATTCATCATTCCAATTTTCCTCAAGTTCCTCTTTTAATTTCAGTTTTAAAGATTTAGAAAGCTTATACGAATTTATTTTTAACAATATAGATTCCTTAGTTTCACCTTTTTTTACTAATTCTTTAACTACTTGAACAAATATCTTTTCAAATCCATATTCAGAAATAGCTTGAGATATTAGTCCAATTAATCCTAATGTTGCTATTCCTCCTATCATACCAAAAGGGCCAATTGCATACAGTGATGTTGTGATTGCTGCCGCTCCCACATATCCAGTTGCTCCTATAGCTAATAATAGCACTAATCCCGGAACTCCCAACGCTACAATTTTTGAAACAATTTTATCCATGAACCTTGCTCCTATAGAAATTCAAATTTATATTTTATATACTACCCTTATTATACAATGTCTACGCTTGTTTTTTAAAGTTTCGCTGCATAAATGCTGTCCGAGTAATTTCGTGTGGTTTCTAGATTTTTTTACCCGTTCCAGCCCCAGGCTCGGTTGGAAAGTTACCTTCTCTTGTTCTTTGATTGACTCCCTTGTGAAACATTTCCTTTTGTGCCTAAATTCATAATTGCCTCCGAACAAATTTTTGTAAGTGGCTCACCTATTGCAGATTTATAGTTAAATCCTAAAAGTTGCATAGTTTTTAGTGTATCTACACTTATTAACTCTTTGATTTGGTCGTAACTATCAACTTGTGCAGATACCCTCTTGACTTCTTCTTCTCCAACTAATTTAGCATTCTCTAATTGCATCGTCTTTAGAATCTCTAGTAATCTAGAAACTGTATTATGCAAATGTTTGATGTCATCATCACTGATCATAATTCTGTCTAATTCAGATTTATATGCTTGTGCAATTCTAATTGCTTCTTCTCTTTCTGCTAATAACTCATTAACGATTTCATCATACGTACTTCGTAAACTATCAGAGTTTTTTTCATCTTTAATTGCTCTTATCTTATTTGTTACCGCTGTTGCTGTCCCTTTGATAGCTAGCTCAGCAAGTGAAATCCCCATATTTGCTAAGGATTGCGTGTAGTCTGTAGTCATAAATTCTATCTCCTTATCAATCTAGTTTCTTTATATATATATATATATTGATTTCCCATCCTTATCTTTTCACTCAAACCATCCATTATTTGATCTACCAGCTATTACCAAACCAGCTGCAGAAGGTGAATTACAAATAACATCATCAACCAAAATATTGTTTACTGTTGGTGCAGATTTTCTGATTTCTTGAACAAAACCACTAACAGTTGGAGCACATACAGCCCTTTTAACACCTTAAAGACCCCATCTTCAACTATTGCTGTTCCCTTAGTCTCTCCAAAGCCTCTAATCTTTCTTGTGTAAAAGTACTCTCCATAAGGGAGTTCTACCCTATCTGTGTTGATTTCTCCTTCTTTGGTAGCTTCATCAAAAACTTCTCCTTTAGACTTTTCTTTTGGATAAATTTGATTGCCTTCAAATGAAGAATGTAGTTGTACCGCTATTTCTACATCAAAGGTATAAAGATCTGTATTGTGAACCTTACTCTTACTGAATATATCATCAATCAGTTTTTCTTTATCATCATAATCTTAAACTTCAATAGCAAATTTTCTCTTTAGACCAACTACATTCGCATAACCATGCCTTTCAAGATTATATATTCTACTTTTAAAATTATTTAAATCTGTTTTTCCTATTTTGATAATGCCATCAACTACTGTTGACATTACATAAATTATTCCTATTGGCAAAACATTCTCCTGTTATTCATTTTTTATCTTATAAATATTATCCTATTCCAAATAAGCCAAGACTTCTCCCTCCACAAAGTCAGAGGTGGCTGTTCTTATTAGTTTTCTATATCTTAAAAGGCTGATGTTTTCACCGTTTTCTTTGTTGTAGGCATCTTTGTCTGCGTTTTTTATTAGATCATCTTCTCCTAGAGGCTTGTTGTTTTCCTTTTTATCTTTGTAGTTGATAGTGTAAAATACCAAATCGTCTACCTTTACCTTGTAGTGGTCGGCGAACTTGTTTATTTTTTCTTCTATTATTTTATTTATTTTAATTCTTGCCAAATCTTCGATATTTTGATCTACAAATTTATCTGGATCTTTTGTCATTTCTTGATAAATTTCCCTGTAGATTTCTGCTTTTTCTGGGTTGGTTTTTGATAGTTCTTCTATCGTTTTTTCTATTTCACTATCTTGTTTTACATCATAAGTTGACCTATTTTTCGCCTTTTCTTGCATGAGACTTGCTAGGTAGTTATAGTCTATGGTTCCTTGGTGGATTGAGATTGGTTCATAGTATAGATCTAGTGGAAGATTAATGTCTGTTTCATCTGTTGTTGGCAGCAAGGCTTTTATATAATTATATTGGTCAAAATACTTTTCCAAGGTCTTCTTATCTATAGCGTTTTTGTAATATTGTTCATCCTCTTCATATTCACTGTAAACCATTACAGCTGCATTGGCCTTGTCGAATTTTTGAAAGACCGAAACAAATTTAACCATTTTTTCTATACCGTACTCAATCTCTGGGCTTTCTACTAGCTCATAGGTCAATAGTTCTTTTACAGTTTGGTCAAATTTCTCTTTGGATTCTTGATAGGTCGGTGCAGTCACATAGTTTTCCCCACCATTTGAATAGAGTTTGAAGGCATTTTCGATTGCTTCTTCATAGGCTTTTGGCGTCCTAAATGTTATTATTTGCCCATAGGCCTTGCGCTCATCATAGAGTCTATTGGTCCTAGAAAATGCTTGGATTAAACCCTGAGGAGTCATAGGTGCCCTGTCTATCAAAAGTAATGACATACTTGGAGAGTCAAATCCTGTTAGGAGCCTATCGACCACTATAACTATATCCACCTGCTCAGCCCTAGACTTATACTTATCCTTTTTCCTGGCAAGCCTTTCGTTTAGGTTGCGGTTATAAGAGCCTATAGCTTCTAGGGAGTAACTTGTTCCATATTCCTCATTATAGAAAAACAAGGCCTCTTTCATAGCGTCGTTGTTTTCTATTGTTCTTTCATCATTTTCTACAATAGAATATGTCATGGCAATCTTTGGGAAATCAGCCACCATAGACTTTATCCTATCGGAAACTTTCACCTTAGACCTAGCCTCAATCACTTGTCTAAAGAGCCTATAATAATCCTTAGCATCTTTGATAGATGATGTGGTAAGTATGGCCCCATAGGTCTTGCCTCTACCCCTATCTAGGGCAAATCTTCTGGCCATTCCATTAATAATTTTGTCTATGACAGCAAGCTTGTATTCATCATTTTCATAAACCTTGTCTGGTATATATGGCTCTAGGTCCTCTCTCTCGTATTTGTAAACATCCATATCCGGCTTAACATTTGCCACTATGTCATATACACTTTCACCAATCATATCCATATTTTCTACTTGAAAGCCTAGCACTGCCCCATCGCCTATGGCTTCCTTGACTGTGTACTCGTGAAGCCTTTTGCCAAATTGTTCTTCCGTAGTCTGTGGCAAATCTCCCACGGCAGCCTTTTTGTTTTCCGCAAAAATCGGCGTGCCGGTAAAGCCATACCACAAGGAATTGATGAAAAATTTCTTCAAAATATTTTGCTGGGATGGAGATATGGCCCTGTGACATTCATCTATAACAAAGGCTATTTCTAATTTCCTAAGCTTATTTACCTGACTATCTGTTAACCACTTATCCCTGTTATTAATCATATAGTTAAGCTTTTGGACAGTTGTCACAACCACCGACCTATCATCTGATAGGAGATGAGATTTCAAATTTTTGACATTATCAGTTGATTCTATATCAACTGTATCATTGGCAGCATAGGCCAAAAATGAAGATGTCGTTTGCTGGTCTAAGTCTACCCTGTCTACTATAAATATTGTTTTTTCAATCCTTGGAATCTGGTAGAGATTTCGACTGGCCTTGTAGGAAGTTAAGGTTTTACCAGAACCAGTTGTATGCCAAACATATCCAGACTCGTGCTTACTTGCCGCCTCTTTCAAGGCCTTGATGGCGTGGATTTGATAAGGACGGAGGAGGATGATATTTTCCCCCTCATTATCCAGCACACTGTAGTGACTGATTAGCTGGTGGGCTTGGGGAATGGAAAGGACATATCTAGCAAAGCCAAAGAGGTCATCTACTGGATGGTTGTCCCTGTCATTCCATCTGGTTAGAAACTTTTTGTTAAGCTTAGTATCAGTATTGGCAGCAATGTATCTGGTAGTCGATCCATTGGAAATCACAAAGCATTGAAGGCAGGAAAAAAGTCCCCTGTACTTGTCTGTTGCTATGTAGTTTTTGATTTGATTGTAGGCATCCATATGAGAAACTGATCTCTTCTTTAGTTCTATTTGGATAAGAGGAATCCCATTGATAAGGAGGCTCACATCAAAACGAGCGTCTCGGTCTAGACCCATGGTCTTTGGGGCGACAAATTGGTTGATAACCTGGTAGACAGAAGATCCGCCAGCCACATCTTCTCTCTTGAAAACTACAAGTCTGACAGTACCAAGTCTAGCATCTTCCCTTTGGACGGAAACTTTGGCAACGCCATTTTCCCCAACCAAGAACTTACCCGCTTCATAAAAGGAAGGAAAAGTCATGGCATTTTGGATTTGGCGAAACTCAGATTCAGTCAAAGGGTAGTCTGCAAGGACAGACTTGTTGTTAGTCTCAAGTATCCTTCTAAAGTTATTCCAAAGGTCCTCATGAGTCTTGATAGCTGGCTCATAGGTCCACTGCCCCTTGTCAGTAACGAGCTGGTTAATAAGGTCTTTTTCTAATTTTAATTCATCATCAAATTTTATCTCTACCATAATATCTCCTATACAAACATCTTTTGGAGTAGGGACTTTTTCATCATTTTATATGACTCTAGTAATCTTTCTTCGTTTTCTATTTGAGTGTCTAAGTTTTTAAAGAATTGGCCTATTTTTTGTTGTTCCTCTATTGTAGGTATAACAAACTTAAATTCTGATAAAGACGCAAATGAAAGCGTATCTCTTACTCCACCTTCTGCATAAGATTGTCTTTGTTGCTCAAATTGATAAGTTTTGAATAAATACCATATAAAATAATCATTAATTTTAGAAACAGTTGAAAATGATACATAAAGCGGAGATACAACTGACGTAGTTCCATCTTTATCTTTGTATGCTATTGAACCAACATTAATTCTTGAAGGATTATAAGCAAAACAATATGGTTCTATCACATAGTAATTACTTAAATCTGCACTAGCAAGTTGATATCCTTCAAACTGTTCAGTTTGCTTAATAAATCCAAACTTGTTTGAAACACTCTCAACATAATCAATAGCTAGGTCTTTATTTTTCTTTCTGTTTTTTATCAACATATCATCAGCTTTTTTTGTATACCATTCCCCATCAAAGCCATCAAACCTAAACTCAGGGACAAGCTCATCTTTTTTAGGGAACATTTTTTGGAGCATGGATTTTTTGAAATCTTCCAGCTTGGAAACTTTGCCTTCTTGGACTTCGATTAGGTCGTCAATCTTTCTAAACAAGTTTCCAATTTTTTCTTGTTCTTCAGTATCAGTAAAGAAAAATTTCATTTCAGTTATATTCTTATTTGTAATCTGATTTATTGTTGCACCAAGATTTTTTTGAATATTTTTATCAAATTTATTAGTATCAAACAATGCGTTTATGAAGTCTGGTGTTCTTGCTCTAACGCCTGACATAAATGCACCTATAACTGTGCTTGGCATATCTTTTGTTATTTTAGCATGCTTACCAATCAAACTTCTTGATCCATTTCTAACAACAAGTATGATATCACCAATTTTTACATTTTCTGTATTAACTATACTCGGGTTAACATATACATTATCAGCATCTATTATAGAGTTATTTTTTACATTCGAGGATCTGATAACAAATGTATCACTTATATTATTTGTTATATCTTTAGGCGAATAAGTGAGACCCCTATAAAGCGAAATAAAATCACTTAAATTGTGCTCTTCCCACTCCCCATCAAAACCAGCAAACCTTAGCTCTGGTACCTTTATCATAGGTCTCCTCCAAGGATTTCCATAAATCCTCTTAGCTCTTCCTTGGCTTCATCAGTATTTGCCACAAGGTTTTTCATATCTGATAGTATTTCTGCCTTAAGCTTATCAGCTTCTTCATTGATAGCTTTGATGTCCTTTGATACTTCTTTTAAGTCTATGGGCTCTTCTTCTTCGAAGGTGTCCACATATCTTGGGATATTTAAGTTGAAGCCATTTTCTTCTATCTCATCAAACCCTGCTAGGTGGGCGAATTTGTCTATTTCTTCCCTAGACCTTAAGGCCTTGTATATTTTTTGGATATTATCTTCTGTTAGTTCGTTTTTGTTGCCTTTTTTTACAAATTCGCAGCTTGCATCTATGAAATAAACACTCCTATCGGTTTTATCTTTCTTTAGTATTATAAGACTTACTGGAATTCCAGTAGAGTAGAATAGATTTGGGGCAAGGCCTATTACTGCATCTATGAATCCATTTTCTAGCATGATTTTCCTAATTTTTTCCTCTGCCCCTGACCTAAAGAGCACTCCATGTGGGAGAAGTATTACCATGGTTCCTGTGTTTTTTAAGTGGTAAAAACCATGGAGGAGGAAGGCAAAGTCTGCCCTTGATTTTGGTGGAAGGACTCCGTATTCAGAAAAGCGTGGATCATCCAAAAATCCCTTGCTCGCATCCCATTTGGCAGAATATGGAGGATTCATCAAAACAGCATCAAAGTTAGTTGGCTCGTCTACTGGCCAATCATCTGATAGGGTGTTGCCTTGGTTTAAGCTCTGATACTCTAGTGGCACATCGTGGAGGATCATATTCATACGAGATAGGTTGTAGGTAGAATTGTTTAGCTCCTGACCAAAGTATCTAATTCGATTTGATTCATTGGAGAAGTTTCTTACATTTAAAAGCAAGGATCCAGACCCAAGGGTCGGGTCGAATACAGTAAGGCCCGCCTTATCTTCTTTGCCATCCATAGCTATCATAGCCATAAGCCTTGATACAGGCTGTGGGGTATAGAATTCTCCTGCTTTTTTGCCTGATTCTGAAGCAAAGTTTGCTAGCATATATTCGTAAACATCACCAAGTACATCGCCAGAATAGTTAGCAAAATTGACCTCGGCAAATTGCTTCATAACATTTGATATGCGTTTGTTCTTCTCTTGGGGAAGCTTGCCTAGCTTGTTTGAGTAGAGGTCTATATCTTCAAACAATCCATTGAAGTCCTTATCAGCTCGCTCGATTTCATTAAAGGCCTGACCCAGGTCATCTAGTTGGAAGGTGCCTTCTTCGATTTGCTTTATAAAATTAGTAAAGGTATGGACTGGAGATATTACAAAGGAAAATTTATTCCTAAGCTCATCAACAATAAGGTCAGCATCATCTCCTTGCATCTCTTCTTGATAAATTTGCTGAATAGTTTTAAGGTCAGCATCATCAACTTCAAGTAACTTGCCAACCTCATCAAGCATCTTATCTGATAAATATTTATAAAAAATTATTCCTAATAAATAGTTCTTATATTCATTGGCATCCATCTGAGACCTAAGATCATCAGAAGCCTGCCATAGTTTTTGGTAAAGATTAATAGTAGTTTCCATATATACACTCCTTGTTAGTATAATTATAACAAAAAAGGCTATTTTTAGCTAAAAAAAGCAGAGTAAGTTTTAACACTAACTCTGCTAGTCAATCTAAGTTTTGGGATAAGTTCAGAAGCTAAGGTCTAATTTTTCTCCTCATGTAAAGCACTTGGAAGAATTATTTAATTATTCTATTTTACAAATGTCCCCATTTTAATCCAAGTTACAGTTTTTTATATTCCGTAACTGTTGAATTTACAAAGATTTTAATTTTTTGCGACTAACGAAAATTGCAGTTTCACTGCTCTCCACTATTCTTCAGGCAAAACTCCCATTCTTCTTTCCCAAACGTACGATATATCCCAAGCCATTCAAAATACTAGATTCTAATTATTCTAATATCACTAAATTCTTCTAATTATAGGACGTTTTCAGATTTTTAGTCCCATCCCAGTACCAGTACCAGTACCGGAACAAAAAATTTTACTTGTGTAACTTTTTTATATCTGATTGATTTAATTTTTCTAAATATATGAGTTGGGTCTTTGCAAGATTTCTAAGTTCAATCATTCTTTCTTTTTGCTCTAATCCTTTTTCAATTAAAATTGCATTGTAGGATTCCATATTAGCAAGTACTAATAGTTCATTAAGACTTGCATAGTCTCTCATATTTCCTTTTAGGTCAGGATTTTCGTCTTTCTAAATCATTTTACAAATTTACTGCAAAAATCATTCAATCCTTATTTTTTTGTAGAGGCCCTTAATACCAGTAGACATCGTTACTATTTGTTTCTAACACTATCATGACACTAAACCCATAACTTAGATTGTTGATAACGGATTATTCCCCAATAAATAAGTGCAAAAATGTAATAATATAAGACTTATATCTTCTAATTTCAAATTATCTTCATAGTAAATCCTCATTGATGATGATATCTATTTTCTAAATCTATGACAAAGCGTCATTAATTAAATCTTTAATCTTCTCTTCTTCCTCTTTTAACCTTTCTAAATCACTGTAGTATTTAGTTTTTGTCATTTTCATACAGGCTATTCTATTATCATATGTACGATTATTTCGAGCATGTTCTCCATAAAACAAGGTAAAATCATGAATGGTAGCCGATAACCCTGTACAAGCAGAGCTCCAATCTTTTAATTTTTTAGTTGGTAAGTCCAAATTAGATTCTTTAAAGTAATAATCCGTTATTTTAGGACTTATTTTTTCAAATTCTTCTATAAATTCTTTTTCAGTAGATTCTTCATTTAATAATTCATCAAATGATTTAATTAGTTTTTCTGCTAGGTTAATCATATTAATAATTATATCTCTAGTTTGTTGTATTAAATATGTATCGTCAGCAGTATGGTCTGAATAAAATTTATTTAATGCTTCGTAATTTGAATTTATATCAAAATACACATCATTCACAAACTTTGATTTATTTGATAAGTTATACCACCAATCTTTATCTTGTGTATCATCTACCCAAATAGTTTTACATAAAAAATTAGAGTTTAAAATATCATCTTCGCTTTTTCCAT
>OLJD01000276.1_pt1 | contig 14275 bp, 9 predicted proteins | sample 1601441 | NCBI WGS metagenome assembly OLJD01 (sample SAMN04436853, study PRJEB24849) | human gut metagenome | biome: human gut; feature: NICU; material: stool | host: Homo sapiens | place: USA: Saint Louis, MO | collected 2011-10-01 | reverse complement strand
TATCTTTATTCTTTTGTCATCTTCACTAGCATATAGATATGAAATAGAAAACTTCTTACTAAAATTTGTATAAACTTTTGATTCAATTTTCCATTCAAAATAATGTTTGTTCCCATCAAGAGCTTGGGATAAATCAAATTTTTTTGACCTATCCTCATATTCTCTAGGGTAATAATTATATAAATCTTCTACCTTATAAATTGATAGCTTTTCTAGATATTCTTTTTTCTTTTTTCCTAAACCCTTAAGATCCAAAAGGTCCATTTAATTTACTCCAAAGTAATTGTGTAATAATATAAGGGTTGTCCACCATAAATCAATTCAACATCGCTGTCTTTAAATTTCTTTTGAGCAAATTTTTGAAGTTTTTTAGCATCTCTATCACTAATATCTTCACCATAATATATTGTAATTAAGGAAGTATCATCATCTACAGCTTTTAATAATGTATCCTTAGCAGTTTTTTCAATAGAACTTTTACTTGTAACAATATTATTATCTACGATACCTATATATTCGTCTTTTTTAATTGCGACATTATTGACATTTGTATCTCTAACCGCAATAGTGACTTCTAAAACTCTTACATCTTCAATAGCGTCATTGAAATTTTCCATATTATCTTCCAATGACTCATCCTCATCAAAAGATAAAAGTGCAGAAAAAGATTCAGGTATTGATCTAGTTTCAACCACTCTACAAGTTTTATCTGACAAGTCACATGCTTGTTTAGCACTCATGATGATATTTTTATTATTTGGGAAAATTATTATATTTTCACTATCAACTTTTTCAATTGCCTTATAAATATCTTCTGTAGAAGGATTCATAGTTTGTCCACCTGAAATAATTCTATCAATATTCAAACTTTCAAACACCTTGTCATATCCTTCACCTCTAGAAACTGCAATAAAACCATATTTTTTAGAAGGTTTTTTATTTAATTTAACATTATTAATAACTTCAGGGTCAGTATTTTCAACATCCATTTTTAATACTTGTCCAAAATCACTTACAATTTCTATAAGATCTTTTATACTATCACAGTCAAAAGATAGATTTAAAATACCATTATCAAAATCATTAGTTAAAGATGTTGAAACCTCATCGATTTTTTCAATCAAATCATTTTTCTCATCTTCACCAATGCTTATAGTTAAATTAACATTGAATTCTTTAGATGGTAAATCTTCAATTTCTACTTCAGATAAATCTGTCTCTATGTTAATTTCTCCATTAAGAGCTTTTAAAGCACCTTCTAATAAGAACATTAAGCCTTGTCCACCAGAATCAACAACCTTAGCTTCTTTTAAAACTGGAAGTAAATTTGGTGTATCCAATAATGCTTTATGTCCAGCTGCTATAATTTTATATAAATATTTATCTATATCAATATTATTTTCAAAAGAATTTTCAGCTTCTTCAGCCATAAGTCTAGAAACTGTCAAAATTGTACCTTCTGTTGGCTTCATAACAGCCTTATATGCAGTTTTATTAGCTGTAGAAAAAATTTCTTTTATACTTTGTCCGTCTATAATATCTTTACCTTTTAAAGATTTAGACATTCCCCTACAAAGTTGTGATAATATAACACCTGAATTTCCTCTAGCTCCCATCAAAGTACCTTGACTTAATGCCTTCGCTATATCATAACAAGATTCAGATTCAATTTGTTTTACCTTCTCAACCCCAGATTTCATTGTCATAGTCATATTTGTACCAGTATCCCCATCAGGTACAGGAAATACATTTAAACTATCAACAACATCTCTTTTTTCATTAAGAAGTTCAAAAGACTTAATAATAATACTTTTAAACTTTTTACTATCGATTTTTTTCATTTTCCACCTAACTTCTAATTCCTTGAACTAAAATATTAACACTTGATACACCAACATTTAAAGAATGTTCAATATTATATTTTACATTTTCAATAATATTTTGGCATACAACTGCAATTCTTACTCCATAATTTAAAAACAATGATATGTCTATACTTACACTTCCATCTATATTTCTAAAAACTTTTACGCCTCTATTCATATTTTCTATGCCTAAAAGTTTATATAATCCATCTTTTGTACTTCTGCTTGCTAAACCTACTACACCATAAGATTCCATAACAGAAGATGCAGCAATATTTGCAATTACTGTTTCTGATATACTAATTTTACCGTAATTGTTTTTATACTTAATTGCCATAAACTCCTCCATTTTATTTTAAATATATAATTTATTATACCATAAATATAAGAATATTATAATTTCACAATTATTTTAATGATATGTATAAATTTATTTACATTATTTAAGTTTTAAAAATTAGCACAAAAAAAGGATGAGAAAACTCATCCTTTTTAAATTTAATTAATTTATCTTATTTTCCAGCCAATCTCTTATATGTTTCGTATCTATCTTTAGCAGCTTTTTCTGCTTCTTGATATAGTTGGTCAGCTGTTTCTGGGAATGATCTCTTAAGTGAAGAGTATCTAACTTCTCCTTGGATAAATTCTTGGAATGATTCCTTAGGTTCTCTAGAATCTAATTGGAATGGATTCTTTCCATCTTCAGCAAGTCTTGGATCGAATCTCCATAAGTGCCAGTAACCTGCATCAACTGCTTGTTTTTCTCTAAATTGAGATTTACCCATACCAATTCTAATACCGTGGTTGATACATGGTGCATAGCAGATGATTAGTGATGGTCCATCATAACTTTCAGCTTCTTTCATAGCTTTGATTGTTTGATTTTGGTTTGCACCCATAGCAACTTGTGCTACATAAACATATCCGTATGAAGTCATCATTAGACCAAGATCTTTCTTTCTAACCTTTTTACCTGATGCAGCAAATTGTGCTACTGCTGATAATGGTGTAGCTTTAGATGATTGTCCACCTGTATTAGAGTAAACTTCTGTATCGAAAATTAAGATATTGATGTTTTCTCCACTTGCAAGTACATGGTCTACTCCACCAAATCCAATATCATAGCTCCATCCGTCACCACCAAAGATCCAAACAGATTTTTTAATCATGTAATCTTTTAGTGCATAAATTTTGTGTAGTAATTCTTTAGCTTTTTCATCGCTAACTGATTTTGCTTTATCTTCAAGATTTAGGATTTTTGCTGTTGCTTCTTTAGATGCTTTAACATCTTCTTTTCCATCTATCCAAGCTTTGAATGCTTCGCTTAATTCAGAGTCACTTCCTAATTCATTGAATTCATTCATATATGTTTCAAGAAGTAATTTATTTGAATCAGCAGCAAGTTTCATACCATAACCATATTCTGCAGCATCTTCAAATAATGAGTTACCCCAAGCTGGACCTTGTCCACAAGAATTTGTTGTGTATGGTGTAGCTGGTGATGATGCTCCCCAGATTGATGAACATCCTGTAGCATTTGCAATATACATTCTATCACCAAATAATTGAGTAACAAGTTTAGCATATGGTGTTTCACCACAACCTGCACATGCACCTGAGAACTCAAGTAATGGTTGTTTAAATTGAGATCCTTTTAGAGTTGTTGAATCCATAACATCTTCTTTGTATCCAACTTCTTCATGAGCATATTCCCAATTATCTTTTTCTTTTTCAACTTCTTCTTCAAAAGGTTTCATTAGAAGAGCTTTCTTTGGAGCTGGACATACATCAGCACAGTTTCCACAACCTGTACAATCAAGTGGTGAAACTTGGATTCTAAAGTCATATCCATCCATACCCTTACCAATTGCTTTTTTAGTTTCAAATCCTTCTGGTGCATTAGCTTTTTCATCCTCAGTAACTAAGAATGGTCTAATTACAGCATGTGGACAAACATAAGAACATTGGTTACATTGGATACAATTATCTATTTGCCATTCTGGTACATTAAGAGCAATTCCTCTTTTTTCGTATTTTGTTGTACCTGGTTCAAAGTCTCCGTTTGTTCTATCTTTGAAAGCTGAAACTGGAAGTTCATCTTCTTTTTGTTCAATCATAGGTTTAACTATGTTTTTGATGAAATCTGGAAGTTCTTTTTCTTCTTTAACTTCATCTTTTGCATCTTTCCATGATTCTGGAACATTTACTTTAACTACAGCGTCAATTCCTTGATCTACAGCTTTGTAGTTCATGTTAACAATATCGTCACCTTTGTGACCATAAGATTTAACAATAGAATCTTTTAAGTATTTTACAGCTTCATCTATTGGAATTACATTTGCAAGGTTAAAGAATGCTGATTGCATAATCATATTTGTTCTTGAACCAAGTCCAATATTTGCAGCTATATGAGATGCATCGATAATATTAAAGTCAATATTATGTTCAGCTATATATCTTTTCATGTTTGCTGGTAAATGTTTATCAAGTTCATCTTCAGACCATGGGCAGTTTAATAAGAATCTTCCGCCATCTTTTAATCCTTCTAATAGGTCATATTGATTAACATATGCTGGTTTTGAACATGATATAAAGTCAGCTTCATCTAATAAATATGTTGATCTAATTGGGTCCTTACCAAATCTTAAGTGTGAAACTGTAAGTCCACCAGATTTTTTAGAATCGTAATCAAAATATCCTTGTGCATACATGTCAGTATTATCACCAATTATTTTGATTGCTTGTTTATTAGCTCCAACTGTTCCATCTGATCCGAATCCCCAGAATTTACATCTACTTGTTCCTTCTTGTCTGATTCTTAAATCAGTTCTTTCAAGTGATTTATGTGTAACATCATCATTGATTGATAGTGTGAAATCATCTTTCATTTCACCTGCTAAATTGTTGAATGCTGCTTCAATATCTGCAGGAATTGTATCTTTTGATGATAATCCATATCTACCACCAATGATTTGTGGTTTGTCTTCTACATCATAGTAAGCTGATTTAACATCTAATAATAATGGTTCTCCGATTGAGCCTTTTTCTTTTGTTCTATCAAGTACTGCGATTTTCTTAACTGTTTTTGGTATAGCTTTTAATAAGTGTTCTTTTGAGAATGGTCTATAAAGGTGAACTTCTACCATACCAACTTTTTTACCATCTTCTACTAATTTATCAATTGCTTCTTCAGCTGCTTGACAAACTGAACCCATAGCTATAATGATTTCTTCTGCATCATCTGCACCATAATAATTGAATAATCCGTAGTTTGTACCGATTAATTCATTTATTTTGTTCATGTAGTTTTCTGTTATTCCTACTATATCTGTGTAAGCTGGGTTAGAAGCTTCCATTCTTTGGAAGAATATATTTTTTTCAGAAGTACCAATTGTTTTTGGTCTTTCTGGGTTTAATGATTCATTTTTGAATCTTTCAACTGCTTCCATATCTACTAATGGAGCTAAATCATCATAATCCCAAACTTGAATTTTTTGAATTTCGTGGCTTGTTCTGAAACCATCAAAGAAATTACAGAAAGGTATTCTTCCTTCAATTGCTGCTAAGTGAGCTACTGGTGATAAGTCCATTACTTCTTGAACTGATCCTGAGCAAAGCATAGCAAATCCTGTTTGTCTTGCTGACATTACATCAGAATGATCACCATAAATTGAAAGTGCGTGAGTTGCTAAAGTTCTTGCTGCAACATGGAAAACACCTGGTAATCTTTCTCCAGCAATTTTGTACATATTTGGGATCATTAATAATAATCCTTGACTTGCTGTATATGTAGTAGTAAGTGCTCCTGCTGCTAAAGCTCCGTGTACTGCTCCTGCTGCACCAGCTTCTGATTGCATTTCTTTAACTTCAACTGGTCTACCAAATATATTTTTTCTACCGTTTGCTGCCCAAACATCTACTGCTTCTGGCATTGGTGATGAAGGTGTTATTGGATAGATTGTTGCAACATCTGTAAACGCATATGATACGTGAGCTGCTGCTGTATTACCATCCATAGTCTTCATAGCTCTTTTAATTGTCATTTAAGACCTCCTAAAAATTATATGAATCAATTATCGTTAACACTATAAAAAGTATAATCAAAATATCATAATTAGTCAAGTAAATGTCAAAAGTTTTCATGAACTAATTATTATTGCTAGTTTCTTTAAATAAATTCTCAGTCATAACTTTAGCTGCATTATATCCCATAGACTTTTCTCTTTGATTCATAGCAGCCACCTCTATAATCATAGCCAAATTTCTTCCTGCTCTTACTGGAATTAATATTTTTGGAATTTCTACGTTTAAAATTTCTGTATAATGTTCATCAAGTCCTAGTCTATCGTATTCATAATCTTCTCTCCAATGTTCAAGTTCAATTACTAAATCAACTTCTGTAGAAACTTTTACAGATCCTGTTCCGTATAGTCTTCTAACATCCACAATTCCTAGACCTCTAATTTCAGTATAATGTCTAATGTTTTTTGGAGCTTGTCCTACTACTTTATTATCATATGATGCTAATTCAACAACATCATCAGCTACAAGTCTATGACCTCTATTTACAAGATCAAGTGCAGTTTCACTTTTTCCAACAGAACTTTGTCCTTTAATTAGTACTCCTACACCAAAAACTTCTAATAATTCACCATGAACTTGTGTTCTATCAGCAAAAATATATTCTAATTCTTGAGAAATAATAGATGTTAATTTGGTTGTAGGTAATTTTGATCGAAGAATTGTTATATCGTAATAATCTGCAAGATCTAAGATATCTTTTGGCAGTCCTGCATTATATGAAAAAAGTATAGCTGGCATTTTATATGACAAAATACCCCTAAACCTCTCATATTGCATTCTATTATCTAAACTTGTCAAGTAAGTATATTCAACACTTCCTATAATTTGTAATCTTTTGTAAGGAAATTCTTCTAAATATCCTGTCAATTGAAGACCTGGTCTATTTATGTCAGGACTTTGCAAAATCACATCTTCATAATCTGTTGATTTATGAACTATTTCTAAACCAAGTTCCTCGACTACATTTTTTAATTTTACGCTTGTTTTTTTTCCCATTTTTTCCTCTTTAATTATTTAATTTGAAATATTTTATTATCTCTAAAGCTTGGTTTTTTCCTATCAATTCTACTTCCATCAGCTCTTCTATGCTTGCTTTTTTGATATTTTTTATGGTTTTAAAATGTTTTATTAGATTTTCTTTTTTTCTCTTTCCTATTCCATCTATATTATCTAATTCAGACTTTTTCATAGTTTGACCCATTAATTTTCTATGATAATTTATAGCAAATCTGTGAGCTTCTTCTTGTATTTCATATATTAGTTTATATACTGGATCACGTTTTTTTATTGGAATTTCTTCATTTTCATAGATTATTGCTCTCGTTGTATGTTTATCGTCTTTTACTAGTCCTGCAACTTCTATAGAAAAATTTAATTTATTGAGAACTTTTTTTGCAGATTTGACCTGGCCTTTACCTCCATCCATTAGTATTAAATCTGGTAATTTTCCAAATCCTGTATAGGTATTATTATTTTTTATCTCTTTTTTAGCTCTTTGAAATCTTCTTGTCAAAACCTCTTCTAAAGAATGATAATCATCTGGACCTACTATAGTTTTTATTTTAAATTTCCTATACTCTTTTCTTTCAGCAATCCCATTTTGAAATACTACCATAGATCCAACAGATTGTACTCCAGATGTATTAGAAATATCATAAGCTTCTATTCTTCCAATTGTTTTTAAATTTAAAATTTCTTTTAAACCATTTAGTCCAGAGTGTTTTTTTCTTTCTTTTTCTTCAATTCTTTTTTCATATTTTCTCATCATATCGCTAGCATTTCTATAAGCCATATCGACAAGTTCTTTTTTCTTTCCTAATTTCGGACAAATTATAGAAACTTTGCTGCCTTTTTTATTTTCTATGAATGAGTTTAATGTTTTAAGTTCAGATGGTAATTTATGAACTAATATTTCCTTTGGAATATACATAAGATTAAGATAAAACTGTTTCATAAATGATGCCATTATATTTGAATCTTTTTCTCTGTAATCGTCTTTTATTATAAAATGTTGTCTGTCAACTATTTTTCCATCTCTCATAAAAAATACCTGCATTGTTACATAAAATAGACCTTTTGACATAGCAATTATATCTATATCTTCTCCATTTGTTGTTGTAACTTTTTGTTTTTGAGAAATTGTTGATAAAGCCATATGATAATCTCTATATTTTGCTGCATTTTCAAAATCTAGCATTTGACTTGCTTTATTCATTTTTTCAATAACTAAATTTGGTATTTCATTTGATTTATTTTCTAAGAATTTTTTTATCTTTTCAATATTATCCATGTATTTTTTCTCGTTTTCTTTTCCTATACATGGTCCATTGCATCTATTAATGTAATAATTTAGACATGGCCTTTCTAATTGTTGCCCCTTATCGAAATTTAGATTACATGTTCTAAATGGATATAAACTATGAAATAATTCTATAGCATCATTTACTGCATAAGCATCTGGATATGGTCCAAAATAATATCCATTATCTTTTTTTACATTCCTTATTTTTTGAATTCTCGGAAATTTTTCTTTTGTGATTTTTATATAAGGATATTGCTTGTCATCTCTTAGAACGATATTGTATTTAGGCCTATTTTTTTTGATTAGATTTGATTCTAAAACCAGAGCCTCTACTTCATTTTCTACAATTATATATTCAAATTTGTTTATATGACTTACCATAGCCAGTACTTTTCTTCCCTTATTTTGGTTATTATCAAAGTACTGACTCACACGTTTTTTAAGATTAATAGCCTTTCCTACATATATTATTTCATCACTGCTATTTCTCATTATATAAACGCCCGGTAAATCAGGTAATTCTTTTAGCTTCTCTTTTATTTGATTGTTCATCAAATCTCTTTACATCTTTCTATTAAATATTCTAAATCTGATCCTTCTAAATATGGTGATAGAATTTCTTGACACTTTTTATTGTATTCGTTAATCCATTCTATTTCCCACTTATCTAGCATTTCAATATTTATTGGTCTAGTATCTAATGGCACATAAGTTAGACATTCAAATTTCATAAATTTACCAAATTCATTTTCCAAATCTTTTTTTACATAAACTTCGTTTTCTAATCTTACCCCATGTTTATTAGCTATATATAAACCTGGCTCTATAGATGTTGTCATATTTTCTAGAAGCTCAATATCGTTAAATTGGGAAATATTATTTGGTCCTTCATGGACTGTTAAACAAAAACCAACCCCATGACCTGTTCCGTGGAAAAAGTCTTTACCAGCTTTCCATAATGGATATTTAGCTATTGCATCTAGTCTTTGTCCTTTTGTTTTTTCTTTAAATCTTGCACTCGTCAAAGCAATATGAGATTTTAAAACCAAGGTGTAATCTTCTTTTTCTTCGTCAGTCAATTCTCCAAGTGCAATAGTTCTTGTAATATCTGTAGTACCTTCTTTATAATGAGCTCCAGAATCTACTAATAAAAGAGATTTTTCTTCTAAAGTTTTTGATGAAAGTGATGTTGGTTCATAGTGAACTATAGCTCCATTTTCTTTATAACCTGCAATTGTTTCAAACGAATCTTCAATATATGATTCATTTTCCTTTCTTAAATCTTGTAATTTTTTACTGGCTATAAGTTCAGTTAGTGAACCTGTACTAGTACCAACCTCAACCCAATTAAAGAATTTAACTAAACTAACTCCATCTATAATATATGCTTTTTTCTCATTTTCTAATTCAACATCATTTTTTATAGCTTTCATTTGGGTAGATATATTAATTCCACTTGTAATCCTAACATTTGAATTAATGGCATCAAAAATTCCAACATTAGTTCTTTCAGGATCAATATAAATCCTATTTTTACCTTTTATGTTTTTTAACAAAGTATAGATATATTCATATGAGTGTACTTTAACTTTATTTTCTTTTAAATAATTTTTAACATCATCATCTAACTTATCTTGGTCAATACACAAATGAATTTCATCCATTGAAACTAATAAATAAGATAAAACAACAGGAGTATATCCTATATCATTTCCTCTAATATTTAAAAGATAGCAAATATCTTCTGGAGAACCAATAAAATTATAATCACAATCTTTCTTCTTTAACTCTTTTCTGAGTCTATTTATTTTTGATTCTAAACTTTCACCAACATATTTTTGGTCATAAACCCATACTTTTTCTTTTGGAAGGCTTGGTCTATCATCCCAAATTTGTGAAATATAGTCTATATCATACACTAGAGCACGAGATGCCATATTTTCACTTAAAGATTTATAATCTTTTACAGAATAGCAGTTTCCATCAAAACCAATCTTTCCAAACTCACCAACTTCTTCTAATAAAAATTCTTCCATAGTTGGATCTTCATCAAAACCTTCTTTATACATTTCAAATTCTGAAAATTTTAATTCATTTTCAGCTTGTAAAAAATATCTTGAGTCTGTCCAAAGTCTAGCCTTATCTTTTGTAACTACACAAACTCCAGCAGATCCTGTAAAACCAGAAATAAATTCACGAGTTTTATAATAATCACTGATACATTCAGATTGATGAGGATCAGCAGTATTAATAATGTAAGCATCTATTTTTCTACTAGCCATTAGCTCTCTAAGCTTTTCTAGTTTTTGATCAATATTCATAATTTCTCCTTTATTTTTCTAATCTTATAAAATATTATACCATTGTTAGAAAATTTAAAAATTGATTTTTTTAAGCTCTTTCTATATAATAATTAATGCTATAATTAAAGAAAAAAATAATTAAAAGAAAGAGTGATTAAATGAAATTAGGAATAGTTGGCCTACCAAATGTAGGCAAATCAACTTTATTTAATGCAATTACAAAAGCTGGTGCAGAAATTGCAAATTATCCATTCTGCACAATTGATCCTAACGTTGGACTTGTAAATGTACCAGATTCTAGAGTTGATTATCTTGCAAAAATGCACAATTCAAAAAAAGTAGTTCCTGCAGCCATAGAATTTTACGATATAGCAGGACTTGTAAAAGGGGCAAGTAAAGGTGAAGGTTTAGGAAATAAATTTTTATCTAATATTAGAGAAACAGATGCAATAGTTGAAGTTTTACGTTGCTTTAATGACCCAAATGTTACCCATGTTGACGGAAAAATTGACCCTTTAAGAGATATTGAAACCATAAATTTCGAACTTATTTTATCTGATTTAGAACTTGTAGAAAAAGTTTTAGCAAAAAGGGAAAAAGTAGCAAAATCAGATAAATCTGCAAGAAGCGAAGTTGAGTTATTAAAAAGAATAAAAGAAGTTTTGGAAGAAGGAAAATCTGCAAGAGTATTAAATTTACACGATGAAGAAAAAGCTCTTCTTAAAACTTACCAACTTCTTTCAACAAAACCAATCATTTATGTTTGCAATGTTGATGAAAGTGATGTTGCAAACAATGGGGATGATAATGAATTTGTTCAAAAAGTTAGAGAATTTGCAAAGGAAGAAAATGCCCAAGTTTCTGTAGTAAGTGCAAAAATTGAACAAGAAATATCTGAACTTGAAAGTGATGAAGAAAAGAAAGAATTTTTGGAAATGATAGGCCTTGAAGAATCAGGTTGCGATCAAGTTATTAGAGATTCATACAAGACTTTAAATTTGATTTCATTTTTGACAACAGGTGAAGATGAAACAAGGGCTTGGACAATTACAAATGGAACAAAAGCTGTAGATGCTGCTGGAAAGATCCATACAGATATTCAAAGAGGATTTATAAAAGCTGAGATAGTAAGTTTTGAAACACTTAAAGAATATGGTAATATGACAAAAGTAAAAGAACATGGTCAACTTCGTATGGAAGGAAAAGATTATGTTATGAAAGATGGTGATATTACTAATTTCAAATTTAATGTTTAGGTGAAATATGAAAAAACAAGCTAAACTTATTGTTCACACAGGTTCTATGTTTTCAGGAAAAACAACTTCCCTTTGGAGAGAATTATATAGAATGAAAATTGCAGGCTATAAAACAATGGCTTTTAAGCCGTCTGTAGATACAAGACATAGTGATGAAAAAATTATAAGTCATGACAATCTTGAACTGGATGCTATCCAAATTAAATCAATTAAAGATATTTTTGAATATTCAAAAAACAATCAAATTGATGCAATAGGAATAGATGAAGTACAATTTTTTCCAGATGATCCTAATGAAATTGTAGATTACTTTGTAAAAATGATGAGAAATCATATAACAATAGTTGTTTCAGGACTTGATATGGATTATAAAGCAAACCCCTTCGAAATAGTAAAAGAACTAATGCCAATAGCTGATGAGTTGATTAAGCATCATGCAATTTGCGCTTCTTGTGGTGAAGATGCTTGGGTATCATTTAGAAAATCATATAATGAAGATAGGATTGAAATAGGAGCTCAAGATTCATACGAACCACTTTGTAGGTCTTGTTACAATAGAAAAATGAAAGAAAGAGAAAAAACAAAAAACCAAATATCAATAGATCAAATTTAACTGCTAATTTTGAGTAGTTCAGAGCGCATACAAACCCTCAAGCACAAATATCTGACTCCAAAAATTGTCGATTTCTGAATTTCAAAATTCTAAAATCGCAAACTCGAGCTACGCTCTCAAACAGTGCGATTTTTGACGAATTTTAAAATTTGAAATCAAATCAATTTTTTCCGTATGATATTCTTAGCGAGAGGATTTGTATACTTTGTTAACAGTCCAAACTACTCATTTTGAGTAGTTTTATTTTTTTAAATTTTATATTTGCAAACAAAAAAGGCTGCTTTTTATAGCAACCTTTTTTTGTTTATAAATTTATTATCTTTCAACTACTAGAGCTGTTCCCATTCCTCCACCTATACAAAGTGTTGCAAGACCTTTTTTAGAATCTCTTTTTTCCATTTCGTATAATAGTGTTGTAAGAATTCTCGCTCCAGATCCTCCAATTGGATGGCCTATAGCAATCGCTCCACCGTTAACATTTGTTTTTTCTGGGTCAAATCCCATTTCATTTCTTACAGCATATGATTGAGCTGCGAAAGCTTCATTTGATTCAACTAAATCAAGTTCATCAACTTTCCATCCAGCTTTTTCAAGAGCTTTTTTACTTGAAGGAATTGGACCTGTTCCCATAACTTTTGGATCAACACCTGCAGATGCATAGCTTACTATTGTAGCAAGTGGTTTAACACCTAATTCTTTAGCTTTTTCTTCGCTCATAACTACAAGACAAGCTGCCCCATCATTAATTCCAGATGCGTTAGCTGCTGTAACTGTACCATCTTTAATAAATGCTGGTCTTAATTTAGAAATTCCTTCTTGTGTTACACCGTCTCTAATATATTCATCATCTTCAACAACTGTAACATTTCCTTTTCTATCTTTAATTTCTACTGGAGCGATTTCATCTTTAAATCTTCCTTCAGCACGAGCCTTGCTTGCTCTTTGTTGACTTACTGCTGCAAGATCATCTTGCATTTCTCTAGTGATTCCATATTTTTCAGCTACATTTTCAGCTGTAACACCCATGTGGTAATCATTGTAAACGTCCCAAAGACCGTCAGTAATCATTTCATCAACAAATTTTTTGTTGCCCATTCTAGCTCCCCATCTAGCTTCGTTTAAAAGGAATGGAGCGTTTGACATGCTTTCTGCACCACCTGCTAGAACTACATCAACATCTCCTGCTAATATCATTTGAGCTGCTAATGAAACTGTTCTAAGTCCTGATCCACAAACTTTGTTAATTGTCATAGCTGGAACTGATTGAGGGATTCCTGCACCTAATGAAATTTGTCTAGCAACATTTTGTCCAAGACCTGCTTGTAAAACGCAACCTAAAACAGTTTCTTCAACATCTTCAGGTTTAATTCCTGCTCTTTCAATAGCGGCTTTAGCTGCAACAACACCTAAATCTACTGCACTTTGTGATTTTAAAGCACCACCAAAACTACCAACTGGAGTTCTAGCTGCACTTGCAATTACTACTTTTCTTGTCATAATTTCCCCTTTCAATTTATATCTGATAATTTGTTATCTTAACTTACAATAAGATTATAACATGTAGTTAAAATTTTATCAAACATTTTTTCCAGATTTTTTTGAAATCCTTTTACTAGAATATATATATATTTTTTTTCAATAAGAATATACAGGATAAAAATATAATTGCAAAAATTTAATAAAAAAGCTGTTGCAAATTAATAAAATTTTATATTTAACCATTACTTAATTTTCTAAGTTTATTAAATATATAAATTTATAATTAACAACAGCGTTTTAACTATTTATTATTTACTATCTTAACATAAATTACCGAAATTATTATTGTTAGTATTAAAGGAAAAATCCAAGGA
>OLJD01000271.1_pt1 | contig 14456 bp, 13 predicted proteins | sample 1601441 | NCBI WGS metagenome assembly OLJD01 (sample SAMN04436853, study PRJEB24849) | human gut metagenome | biome: human gut; feature: NICU; material: stool | host: Homo sapiens | place: USA: Saint Louis, MO | collected 2011-10-01 | reverse complement strand
ATAAAAAAATTATTTCCGAGCTAAGTCAGATTAATCATAACCAGTTGATTTAAAAGTTAGATGATGTGAAATATACCAATTAAATCGATAGCTATTAATTTTTACATTTCATCATAAACATGAGAAAAAGCAATTTCTATTCGAAGTGGATAGAAATTGCTTTTTGTTTTGAATGTATAAAACTAAATTTTAATGTAATGCTTGATTCTTTTGCTTTTTTGAAATTACAATATTAGCGATTAACCATGCTATTTGCACTATAAATGGAATTAAAAATGCAAATCCTAACACACCTAGATTAACTAACTTTAGTTCGGTTGTTTGTGTTACGCCAGCTGCATCTACATTTCTATTCCACACCATAAACGCGAAAAAGATGAAAGTTATAATTTCTAGAATACTCATTATCCACCAAGAAATCCATGAAATTTTCATTTTATTCACCTCAACTTAGTTACTTTTAGATTAACATAATTAAGTTAATTTTCTGAAATGATATTTCATAAGCCCCCTTACTATTTTATTAGTAGGGGGATTTTTGGATAGATGAATTTTAAGTCAATACAATAGATTTTACTTTTATCATTAAGTGAATGTCTCTTATTAAGCGTTTATTCATACAGTGCCTGTTGTATTATACTCACGAATGTATCAATTGTGAGTTGGTTAGCGTGTCTAGCTTGGTAAGTACGATGTAAGTCGAACTGTTGATGGTTAGTAGTGATATCGTGTAACACTTGGTTAAACTGGTTCAATTGTTCTAATGTAAATGTGTTTTCTGGTGCAGTAAATGGACGCTGATGCGCAACCTCATCCCACGCTAAGATAACGTGTTGATGATGAAATGCCCGTGCTACTGCATTTTCAATTTCGTTGCCTTGATTAATGTCGAGGTAAATATCACAGAGTTGGTATAGTTCCGCAAATATATCTTTAGTTGCTGCTGGATATAAATGTACGTGTTGATGTTGATCGTACGTCATGAGTTTGGACGACATTTCAGTTAATGCAGCGATATGGAATTGCATATTAGGGTGCGCCACTATAATATGTTCAAGCTGCGGTATTTCATCTGAGTTTGTCAGGATGAGTGCATGGTTTGAATATTGATTTGATTTATCAAAGTCATACAGATAACCGGCTTGATAAACATGCGATGCTTGTTCAGAATTAAGTTGTGCCACCACAGTATGATATTCTCTGTAATCAGGTATCATCACAGAGAATTGACGTTGTAATGTACCATCTAGTAATGACAACATATTTCCTGGGACATGACCGTTACTACTTTCTTGCCAGAATAATAAGCCTTTACCTTCTGTATTCATATGATGTAAGACTAAGAATGGTGTTGATAAAGAATTAATAATGATCTCAGATAAATCCACTTGAATTTGTTGAAGATAGAAGGTTATAAACGCCACTTTAGAAGGGAAGAAATAGGATTGTCCTTGCCAGTCTAATACATAATCCCCTGTGACATAGTTTTCATATATCACTTCTTTACCTTCTCGGGTTACATATTTCTTTAATATAGCTTTTCCAGCCAAATCATAAATCGTTTCAGCAAATTTAAAGCCATGTTTTGAATAATGATCTTCAGAACGCAAGCGACCTTTATCGTCGAACCAACGCACATGACTAACTATGCGCGTTTTATAATGAGGGCGATAACGTATTTCGCCTCTAATATGTCCCATATCTTTAATTTGAGCTGATTGCCCATCGCCACTAATTTCCCAAAATGGTGGGACATCAACAGCATTAAAGAATTTAGGTTGATCGTCATCATGTAATAAATTAGCCGCAAAGAACTGATAAGGGGATGTCACCTCATCTGGTAGGAAACCATCATCTTCAATACAAATAGTGAAGTTATGATAATCTGCTTGTTCAAGTGTTTGATGTAATAACTGAGTCGGTTGATTATAATATTCAAATAAATTAATCATAGAGCACCTCGTCGACTAAATTCTGCCATTTGTTAATCATTTCTGCTGTCTTAAATGGTGTAGCAATATCATATGAAACTTGCTGAGGAGATGTAGGGCCATTGTTAAAGTATTGAACTATTTTATCAGCCATGCGATCTGTAATCTCCTCGATAGATTCTTCCTTAGTCGGTTTATCTAATAAGTAACCGTTTTGACCATCTGAGATGAAAGTGGGGTTCCCATAATTCACATTGAAACCAATCATACCTAAGCCAGAACCTACTGCTTCCATAAGTGTTAAGCCAAAGCCTTCACTTTGTGATGCTGATACAAATAATTCATATTGTGTGTAAATTTCATCAAGATTGACGTGACCTCGTAAGTGAATGTAGTCTTCGGCATGATGTTCACTGATGATTTGTTGAATTTTATCTTTTTCTGGGCCGTGTCCGTAAATATCAAATGATAGCTGTGGTACTGCTTGTTTGGCTTTAATGACTGCTAGTGCGATCCAATCTACGTGTTTCTCAGACGCTAAACGTGAAGCGGTTAGGATAGAATATGGTTGTCTTTCTACACTTGGCATTGTTAATTGGTCGAGACTACCCACAGGTATTGTTCTAATACGTGGTTGAAATTTTGTATATTGCGCAAATTGTTGTGACAGAATTTGATTTTGTAAATCGGTAGCCACAATATAGAAATCAATATATGGTGCGTGATTAAACTGATATTCATAATAATTGTTCCATAAAATGTGCGTACCATCTGTGATATTGTCACTATAATGTTCTGCATGTACCACAATACCGACATGACTTTGGCCTTTATTTTGTAGAACTGCTTGGCCGATATCAGTGGCACGATCTAATATGACAATGTCGTTATGCGTTAAATATAATTGTTGAATAAAGTAAGCAACAAAGGCTTCTTTACTATCAAAACGTGCATCGTTAAATACATAGGAATGTGCATCACCATCTATGATCTCTTGATAGGCGATAGAGCCATTTTCATTGTAGAACTGACGCATATACAATTTGGCATAGTTATCATATGGTGCGTAATATTCAGAGAAGACACGAACGTAGCTATAGAAATCTTTGCGAATTAACATACCATTAACGACAAATTCAGCACGGTCAACATAGGGTTGGTCGGCATTTTTCATATAACAGGTTACAAATGTTTGAGATTGATGGTCTAAATAAAGACGTTGTACCTTGCCTTGTTGATCGACTTCAGTCCGTGTCACTGTATTTCCGACATCAAGTTTAAGTTGATCAATGGTATATGTAGTTGGTGCTATTGGGATATCTGTAAAGTATTGATATAACCAAATGACTTCATTGTCTTGAAACCCCAAGTTAGCTGTTAAGGTTTGTATATTTTCTGACGCAATAAAATCTAAAAATATGAATTTTGCATCTTCTTTTAAATGTCGTAGCATTTGTGCGCGATAACTTTGTGCATATTCTACGCCGCTACTTGCCCAACCAATGCCAAAGTTGATGTTATAAATTGTCATAAATAGCCCTCCTTTTAAGGGAAATGAATGGTTAAATCACCATTTTGTTGTTCATCAATGATACTTAAACATAAGTTTCGAATCATACGATGTTTAATATCATGTTCCATATCATTAAATGAGTCTAATGCCACTTTATGGTATTCAAATATAGAATTCCGTTGACCTTTTTGACGCTGATTGACGTTCGCTTTGAGTTGTTGTAAATAGTCTACTTGCTCAATCCATGATGTGTCGATGGCTTTGAGTACTGCTTTTCTTAAAAATTGTTGGTATAACTCGTTGTCACTAATTTTCTGTTTATTAGTGGCCAGTTGGTCTTTAAATTGTGTTATTAAAAACTCAATATTTTCATCGTGATTTTGATGATTAAATTCAAAATTAGCATCCACAAAACTAAAGCTCAAGTTTTTATAGATATAACGAACAATATGATCTCTTGTCATACTACCGTCAGTCTTAAAGTCATGATTAAAGACATCACGAGCAATACTTTCAAAGTCTAAGTCATCTAAGTTTTCACTATTAAGTATACGGTTACGTTCACTATAGATTAATTGACGTTGTGTACTAATACTCTTCTCGAATTCATTTGCCGTTTCACGTGCTTTCATGCCTTCTTCTTCAGAAACACGTTGTGCCTTTTTAACAATACGTTTGATTTTATTATTAAAGGTAGGGCTATCAGATAGGTATGCTGTATCTTGTTTCATCAATGATGGATTGTCTTTTAACTTGGAATCGCTCCAACGTTGGACTAAGTAATCATCTAATGAAATAAAAATTTGAGACTGACCTGGGTCACCTTGACGACCGGCACGTCCTCTTAATTGTCTATCGATACGACTATTTTCCATGTGCTCGTTAATCAGTACTGTTAGACCACCGAGTTCGTGAACTTCTTTAGATAGTTTAATATCTGTACCTCTACCAGCCATACTTGTAGCTACAGTAACGGCATTCAATTGACCTGCCTCTGCAATCATTTGGGCTTCACGAGCGACATTTTGTGCAATCAGCAAGTTGTTCGGGATATGTCTATTAAATAATTCACTGGAAAAGTATTCCGCTGCTTCAGCTGTACGTGTAATTAATAATACAGGACGATGCTTTTGATGATAGTCAATCACTGTATCTAAAATTGCGACATTTTTATCATCATCATTCACAAATACTTTATCCGGTAAATCTCGTCTTATCACAGGATTAGATGTTGGAATTTGAATAACGATTTTTGAATAAAGGTCGAAAAATTCTTTCTCCGCAAGTTTACCTGTCGCCGTCATTCCAGAAAAGCGCTCAAATTGCATAAAGAGATTTTGGAAGGTAATGGTAGCCATGACACTCATATCATCTGAAATATCTAAATGCTCTTTAGCTTCTAAGGCTTGGTTAAGCCCGGCTTGCATTTTAGTGCCTGGTAACATACGTCCAGTGATACGGTCGATTAACATGATTTCGCCGTCCATAATAATGTAATCTAAATTAAGATCAAATAAATAAGTGGCACGTAATGCAAGATTAATATTCCTTACTAAATCAAAGTAGGGGGCATCATAGATATTAGGCACATCAAAATATGTATTGGCCTTTTCGATACCTTGTTCAGTTAACCAAATTTCACGCTTTGTCTTTTTCATTTTGAAATCTTGATCCTCTTTAAGTGTTGCTACAAAGGCTTTTACAATTTCAAACAAATTAGATTGTACTCTTGGTGCACCAGAAATGACGAGTGGTGTTTGTGCTGCATCTAAGATAATAGAATCCACTTCATCAATGAGGGCATAGTGTAGTTCAGGTAAGAACTTGCTTTCTTTCGTATCAGCTAAGTTATCGATAAGATAGTCAAAACCTAAATTACCATTGGTTGTGTAAATAATATCGTGATGATATAGCGTCTGCTTTTCTTGATTGGATATAGGTCCTTGAGGATTCTCTACAAATCCCAGTGATGTTGTAAGACCTAACCATTCATATAAAGGTTTCATTTCTTCATAGTCACGTTTCGCTAAATAATCATTTGTAGTGATTAAAAAGACAGACTTACCTGATAGCGCATTTAAGTACAAGGGTAATGTGGCAGTTAATGTTTTCCCTTCACCTGTCTGCATCTCTGAAATATTTCCTTGATGCATCACTATTGCACCTAGTACCTGTACGTCTTTGTGATACATACCTAATACACGACGTGACGCTTCTCGGACAACAGCATAGGCTTCAGGTAAAATATCATTCAACGTTGCGTTACCATCTTGCAGCTGCTGTTTGAAGTCTATGGTTTTGTCTTGTAATTGTTCATCTGAATATTGACGCATGTCTTCACTATAACGATTGATTTTATTTAATATTTTATAAAGTTTTTTTAACCTCATATGATTAATTGCGGTATTCACATTGAGATTCATAGTTATCCTCCTTTCTGATTGATTAATGGATTTTAATTATGATCACGTTTTGGACGTGTTGTTTTCATGATTTGATTGACTAAGTTAACATTCTCCTGTGGTGTACGTGGTCGACCGTCCTCTGATGAATGTGTCTCTGTTATATCATCAGAGCTCGTTAAAATGTCATTGGTTGATGATTCGATAGATTCGGCGATTTCTTTATCTTTATCCTTTACAAAATATCGTTCAGTTAAGGTGATTTTCTTAAATATAAGATGATGACATGCAGCGTTCATCAAGCAAATATCATAACTATAAGCCTCATTTGGATAAATAAAATAGCTATCAGTTTCTTTAATCATACAGTGGTCGAATGCTTTACCATTTTTTAAATAAAAGGTCACAATGACATAAACACTTTGTGCTGGCGTGGCAGTAATATCTAGATGAATATCATAACGATAACCTCTCTTTAACATAGGGAGTTTAGGCGGATGGCCATCTTTATCAAATGTAGTGGCTGGTTCCCATAAGTTAATTTGCAAGCCTGATGGCATGAGTTGATTTTCATAATATGTGTAGTCATCGTGAAATTGTATTGTTGCGCCATGTTTGTAAGTATGACGTGTCACTTTGCGCCATCTTACGTCTAATGTTTGATTACTTTGCATGATTGTCTCTCCCAAAATGATCTTTTAATAAAATATGATAAAAGTTCATAAACCAATTCACAACGGTTGATGTATCATCATTATGTCGACCTGGTACGGCTTTGTTCATCAGATGGACATGATGTCGGCTTAATACTGGTAGCAAATCTTCGAATGCAGACTGATCGTAATCGTCATTTTTCATATAAGTAATAGCAATGGATGTATCGCTAATATGACTATTTGAAAAGACATTCCAGAATTTGTCGTCTAAGTCTTTAATATGCTTCAAATCGTTGTTAGTTTGTGATGACTCGGTCATTGTATGTTCGGGTGAAAGGGCGATATCTAATGATGTTTCGAAATCATTAGGTCGTAATAATTTCATATTTTTAGCTATAGTACCGACATTGACTAAAGGCTTACCAACGTTAATGCCTTTAGGATTTAATTGGGCACCGTAGTATAAAGCACCAAATGATCCCATAGATAAACCTGATAGTATCAAGTCATCTTCTTTGAACTCGAGTTGGTTTAGTGTATCGGTAATGACCTGTTTAATACCATTTTCATACGTATCCGAACCTAAGTAAAATGCGCCACCTTGAATTCTTGGATCACTAATCAGTAAGAAAGGCGCACCTAATTGATTCATTAGAAAATAAGCTTCAAATCCTTCAGCTTCACGATAACCACTGAAGTAAACATTAAGTGGTGGTTTGAAATCTCCAGGATTAAAGTAATAAAAGAATTCTTCGCGATTTTCATCTACAAAACGATGACTACCGAGTAATAAATGACCGAATTCAATATGTGATAAACGTTTATGTACGGCGCCGATATGAACGGTACCATTACCTTTAACACTGACTGATGTTGAAATGTATGCCGTATAGGGTCTGCGTTGTAAATAAAGTGGCTCGGCAAGTTCTTCCTCACTTAGAACAATCTTTTCAAGGACGCCTTCTTCTGGATTTAAAGATACTAATCGAAACGTATATTCTAAGGTGACATCACCTTCAGTTCGGAATTCCGGCCAAACTTCAATCACTTTATCTTTATCGTATACGAGGTTTTGCTGCCAATTGAGCACCGGAATCAATTCATCACCGAAATGACCTTTCAATTGAATTTCTCTATTACCATAATGAATCACTTCGATATGTGCTGGCGATTGGATATGTGTTCGAGCTGGACTCACCTTATCTCCGTATTGCCCAGGAAATGAAATAGATATCAATTTATCATGAAGATCATCCGTCGTATCATAATGAATAGGACGAATGAGATACCTCTGCACTAAATCAAGTTCTTCATAGCCACTTGGCCAATATTGTGCATCGACAAGTGTATTATATGGATGACTCACAATATGCAAGAGTTGTGTTAATGCATCTGTCAGGTTCGCTTGTATAAATACTAAATCAAACTGTCCAGATTCCTCGACAATCTCTTTAATACTATCGATATACCCACTATCAAATTCAAATAATTGTGTATCAAAATAGTCCCAAGCGACTTCTGGTTTATGCGTGAATAGATATTCTAAATCTGTTCCACCAATTTGTAATACTTTAAATTTACGTGGCATGGTTATCACCTTCTAAAAAGTGGTCAAGTTGTTCAATAATGTGACCTGAACTTAAATCTTCAATCATATTGGTATTAAATGTAAACGCACCATTCCAATGCTTTAAGGTACTTAAGAAATAATCTAACGCAGTCGTAATATCCGCATAACTATTAATCAAAAAGCCATTTTCTAAATGAGTGACATAACTACTTTGATGCATATTTATTTGTGGAATTCTGACACTGATACTTGCAATTTGTAAGAATAAATCCGGCTCAGCACTAAGGTCAATGACAATTCTTAGTCGGGATAATGCCTTTAATACGTCATATTCAAATGGCACCGATTGAATTTGTACTAATTCCTCAAAGTCTTCCGCTGATTTTGCTTGGATTAATTCTGATTTGGCTAAATCTTCCTCATCTTCTTCGTTGAACGTTTCATTGACATTTTGTATTAATTGAGATAGCCATTGTTGTAATTGTGTAGCGCTATTTTTCGTTAAAATGACTAGGCGATACGATGGATGACGTTTAATATAAGTGATTAAATCATTGATTAATATTTGTAAATAATCGTCATTAAGACCATCAATCCAAACACCTATGTAAGTTTCATCTAACTGGCTACTAAGATTTTCTAAGATTTGTGTATCGAATGGTGTAAATCTCAATATTTCAGGTTTAGTATCTAGTGTTTCAATGAGTTGATGTAAGATATGTTCGTTTTCATGTGTATCAACAAGCCATTTGTTGCTATGCGCCATACTCTTAATCAATGGTTGGTCAATCGTACGATTACGTTTACTAAAAATGGAGTAATATACTTGCACGTCATTTCTAATCGTATTAAAAATGCCGTTATGAGCAATATGTGATGAAACAATCAGTTTATCATTCGCTTGCATATGTTGATTACAAAATGTGTTTAAACGTTCTGTAATTAAATCAACCATTGATGGATAGGTCTTGGAATGAAATTGGTGCGCATGATCTGCCATAACTTGAACAACATTGGTCTCTAGGTTTTCACGTAAAACAACATCACCCGAAGCGGTTAAATAATCTTGATATTGTTCGTGACCGAGTTCGTTGTAATAGCGGATAGCACTCAAATAACCACGTTCATCAAAGATATAACGACGCTGATGAATATCATGTTCAAAATCGTCCACTACAATTAAATAACCGTCTTGATTAAAATAAATTTTGGATACGTAATGTGCTTTCATAGCCTGTATTAAATAAGGTGAATAGAAAAATTCAGTGTTATCAGGCCACTCTAAGTCTTCAAATTGAAAGGATCTAGGTGGAATGTCTTCGAATCCCTGAATTTCGTCAAATAACGACCAAATATTTGCTTCATATAAGTCATACTTATGCAGAAATAAACGTAAGTTGGGATTAAAACTTAAATGAAGTAGTTTAAAATCTTCGTCATTTTTTTCATGCATCGACATGAGACTAATGGAATCATCAAACTCTATCATTGCGTTTTTTATATAAAATGGTTGATTCAAATTACGCCACCATTGATCATTGTTGTACCAAGCTGGAACGAAATATTTCATACCTTACTCCTTGCCAATATTTGTTTAAAAATGATTTATATTTATCAAAGTATAAATATGTTCTAATTGTTTCTGTAATATTTATCGTAATGTAAATTAAAATAATAAACTGCGTAAAAATTGAAATTTGATCATAAATACCAGATATAAATATAGAACTAATAAGCGGCAGACTAATGATAAAACCAATTATTAAGGCACCGATTGCACTAATTTTTTTAGCTCTACGGTTTAAATAATGTCTTGTATCATCACCAGGATAAATGCCGTCGAAATAATTCCCACTCTTTTGAAAGTCTTTAGCAATACGTTTCGTATTCAACATAACTCGGGATAAATAATAGTTTAAGATGATCAACATGATGATGAATATCAATACCCCAATTGGATTATCTAATTCTAAAAATGGTGGTCGATATTGAGCATCTCCAGTGATCCATCTTCCAACTAAATGTATTAAGACACCTAATAAGAAGAAAAGTGAAAAGTTAAACATGATTGAAATACTACCAGCAGGGTTTAATTTCCAAGATACATAAGTGTCTTTTTTAGATGTACTGATATTCATAATATCTCTGTAAATCATCCGATATTCAATCATTTCTATGAATAATAAAAGAATCAACACGACTAATATCATAATTCCACCGATCATCATTGTTTGGGTATCCAACAATTGAAGATGCTTATTTTGAAACATAGATTTGATAATACTAACTAATACGATAGGCGTTGGACCTGCAATACCATAAACAGTATTTTGATCAGCTAACCACACGAGTAACATTGTGCCGGCTACTAAGATAAGTAACATTAAAGGGAAATTAGCGTGATGAATCATACCCTTATTAATGTACTCACTTAAGATAAAATAGCCTTGAATTAATGCTAATAAAATAGTGAAAAAACGTTCTTTATAGCTACGTTCTAGACGTGTTTGTTTTTGACCTTTCTCCATATTTCGATAGGTCAGTAACGTCATAATAATCATCGTGGTAAGCCAAGGACTTAGACCCAATGAGAATAGGTTGAGTGTTGTAATATCTCCGCCGACATTTGAAATAGCTAAATCAAGAAATTGATTCGTATGTTGTGCTGATGATTTCATATCAGCAATTTTAATATTACTACCCAATATGTATATGAAAATGATCATTAGAGTGAAAAGAATACGTTTATATAAAATTTTATATTCGATATTTTTAATGTTTTTAATATTCATCAATTTCCCACACTAATCCTTTTCTTTAAATGATTATAAAGAGGCAAAAGCACCCATTATTTTTTGAGTAATCAATTGAGTACTTTAGAAATAACAATGCTTCTGCCTCTATTTTATTCTAATTAATTATTGTTATCTTCTTTGCGATCTTTTTTGTCTTTTCTAGATTTTCTAAATATAGCTAGACCGAAAATTAATGATAATAATCCTGATAGTAAACCTTTAGATTGATTGTCATCTTCACCAGTGTCAGGTAATGCTTCTGAATGAGGTTTGTTGTTGTCATGATGTTGTGCCTCAGAAGTTGGATGCATTGGTGAAACATTAGTTGATTCACTAGATGATGCGCTCATGCTATGTGACATAGACTGAGATGTGCTGTCGCTTGTAGAAGCGCTTGTGCTCTGACTATGAGATATACTTTCACTTGGTGTTTCGGACGTAGACATTGATGCGCTATGACTGTTTGAATCACTGCCACTTGTTGAACCACTGCTACTTACTGATTGGCTGAATGAGTGACTATGACTTGGCGTATCCGATGTACTTACACTAGCGCTATCTGACATGCTATTACTATTTGAGTCACTGCTACTTGTTGAATCACTAATAGAAATACTATTTGTATGGCTATGTGATTGACTATCAGAAGTAGACATGCTTGCACTATCAGATGTCGACGTGCTCGTTGAGTCACTTGTAGAAATACTGCTACTTTCTGAAGTCGACGTACTAGTGCTAACAGAACCACTTAGTGAAGTACTTGTTGAAGTACTGTCACTTAATGAAGACGAAGTGCTTGTACTTACAGAGTCACTTAGTGATGTACTACCGCTTGTAGATGAACTGTCAGAAAGTGAAGTACTAGTTGAGTTACTTGTTGAAGTACTACTACTTTCTGAAGTAGACGTGCTCGTTGAGTCACTAGTAGAAGTACTGTCACTTAATGAAGTGGATGTACTTGTGCTTTCGGAATCACTCAATGACGTACTACCACTCGTTGATGAACTGTCAGAAAGTGATGTGCTAGTTGAGTCACTAGTAGAAGTACTGTCGCTTAATGAAGTCGAAGTACTAGTACTTTCAGAGTCACTCAATGATGTACTACCACTTGTAGATGAACTGTCAGAAAGTGAAGTACTCGTTGAGTCGCTTGTTGAAGTGCTGTCACTTAACGAAGTCGAAGTACTAGTACTTTGAGAATCGCTCAATGACGTACTACCACTTGTCGACGAACTATCGGAAAGTGATGCACTCGTTGAATCACTCGTAGAAGTACTGTCACTTAAAGAAGTAGACGTACTTGTACTTTCGGATCCACTTAGTGAAGTCGAAGTACTAGTGCTTTCAGAGTCACTCAATGAAGTACTACCACTTGTTGACGAACTGTCAGAAAGCGAAGTACTCGTTGAATCGCTCGTAGAAGTACTGTCACTTAATGAAGTGGATGTACTTGTGCTTTCGGAATCACTCAATGATGTGCTACCGCTTGTTGACGAACTGTCATAAAGCGAAGTACTCGTTGAATCGCTCGTTGAAGTACTGTCACTTAACGAAGTAGAAGTACTTGTACTTTGCGAATCACTCAATGACGTACTACCACTTGTAGATGAGCTATCAGAAAGAGACGTACTCGTTGAATCGCTCGTAGACGAGCTATCACTTAATGATGATGACGTGCTTGTACTTTCGGATCCACTTAGTGAAGTCGAAGTACTAGTGCTTTCAGAATCACTTAGTGACGTACTACCACTCGTAGATGAACTGTCAGAAAGCGAAGTACTCGTTGAATCGCTCGTTGAAGTACTATCACTTAATGAAGTGGATGTACTTGTGCTTTCGGAATCACTCAATGACGTACTACCACTTGTCGATGAGCTATCGGAAAGTGAAGTACTCGTTGAATCACTCGTTGAAGTACTATTACTTAATGAAGTGGATGTACTTGTGCTTTCGGAACCACTTAATGAAGTACTACCACTGGTAGATGAGCTATCGGAAAGTGACGTACTAGTTGAATCACTTAGCGATGTACTTGTTGAAGTTCTATCACTTAATGAAGTAGAAGCGCTTGTACTTTCAGAGTCACTCAATGACGTACTACCACTCGTAGATGAACTATCAGAAAGTGAAGTGCTAGTTGAGTCACTCGTCGAAGTGCTATCACTTAAAGAAGTGGATGTACTTGTACTTTCAGAACCACTCAATGACGTACTACCACTAGTAGATGAGCTATCGGAAAGTGAAGTACTTGTTGAATCACTCGTCGAAGTACTGTCGCTTAATGAAGTGGATGTACTTGTACTTTCAGAATCACTCAATGACGTACTACCGCTCGTAGATGAACTGTCAGAAAGCGACGTACTCGTTGAACCGCTCGTTGAGTCACTCGTAGACGAGCTATCACTTAATGATGATGACGTGCTTGTACTTTCGGATCCACTTAGTGAAGTCGACGTACTAGTACTTTGAGAATCACTTAATGAAGTACTACCACTTGTCGATGAGCTATCAGAAAGTGAAGTGCTCGTTGAGTCGCTAGTTGAAGTACTGTCACTCAATGAAGTTGAAGTACTAGTACTTTGAGAATCGCTTAATGAAGTACTACCGCTCGTAGATGAACTGTCAGAAAGCGACGTACTCGTTGAACCGCTCGTTGAGTCACTCGTCGAAGTGCTATCACTTAAAGAAGTGGATGTACTAGTGCTTTCAGAATCACTCAATGACGTACTACCACTAGTAGATGAGCTATCAGAAAGTGAAGTACTTGTTGAGTCACTCGTCGAAGTGCTATCACTTAAAGAAGTGGATGTACTAGTGCTTTCAGAATCACTCAATGACGTACTACCACTAGTAGATGAGCTATCAGAAAGTGAAGTACTTGTTGAGTCACTAGTAGAAGTACTGTCACTTAATGAAGTCGACGTACTTGTACTTTGAGAGTCACTCAATGATGTGCTACCGCTTGTTGATGAACTGTTAGAAAGCGACGTACTCGTTGAGTCGCTTGTTGAAGTACTATCACTTAAAGAAGTGGATGTACTAGTGCTTTCGGATCCGCTCAGTGATGTAGACGTGCTTGTACTTTCAGAATCACTCAATGACGTACTACCACTAGTAGATGAGCTATCGGAAAGAGACGTACTCGTTGAGTCACTTGTAGAAGTGCTTGTACTTTCAGAATCGCTCAATGACGTACTGCCGCTTGTCGACGAACTATCAGAAAGCGAAGTACTTGTTGAGTCGCTTGTCGAAGTGCTGTCACTCAATGAAGTTGAAGCACTTTTACTTTGAGAGTCGCTTAATGAAGTACTGCCGCTTGTCGACGTACTATCACTTAACGAAGTCGACGTGCTTGCACTTTGAGAACCACTTAATGACGCACTCGTACTGCTAGAAGTCGATGCACTATCACTTGCAGATGTACTAGAAGAAGTAGAATCACTGGCACTTGTTGAAGCACTTGCGCTATCACTTAATTTACTACTAGTACTTGCAGACGTGCTTGCGCTTTGAGAACCACTTAATGACGCACTTGTACTGCTAGAAGTCGATGCACTATCACTTGCAGATGTACTAGAAGAAGTAGAAT
>OLJD01000269.1_pt1 | contig 14495 bp, 10 predicted proteins | sample 1601441 | NCBI WGS metagenome assembly OLJD01 (sample SAMN04436853, study PRJEB24849) | human gut metagenome | biome: human gut; feature: NICU; material: stool | host: Homo sapiens | place: USA: Saint Louis, MO | collected 2011-10-01 | reverse complement strand
GTAAAAAGAGATTTAGAAAATTTAGAAATTGAAGGAAGACCACTATCAAAAAAATATGACTTAGATTTTTTATATAATAAAAGAAAAGATTTGTATGATAAATTTAAAGATTTTGAAGTTTATAATACAGATTTAGATATATGTGAAAAAGAAATTGAGGAGAAATTTTATGAGAATATTAGTAATTAATGGACCCAATATAAATATGCTCGGAATTAGAGAAAGAGAACTTTATGGAAACAAGACTTATAAGGATTTGATTAAATGCATAAAAGATTACACTGATGATAAGGATATAGAAATTGAAATTTACCAATCAAATTCTGAAGGACAAATTATAAATAAAATTCAAGAAGCTTACAAACTTTATGATGGCATAGTTATAAATCCTGCAGCCTACACCCACACATCAGTTGCAATCTTAGATGCCCTAAAATCTGTAAATATTCCAACAGTAGAAGTTCATTTGACAGATGTTGATAATAGGGAAGAATTTAGAAAAACATCCTACGTTTCTTATTTTGCAAAAAAAACTATAAAGGGCAAGGGCTTTGATGGTTATATAGAAGCGATTGATTATTTAAAAGAAAATTTTAAGTAGTAAATTTATTTTACAATTGATAGATTTTCATTTAATATTATATTTGTGATAATTTAATCCTATCTTATTGATAAAAGTAATAAAAAAGGTAGGATATACAGTGAATTAGAGGTGAAAGATTTGGCGTTATTAAATATATTTAAAACATTTAGTCAAAAAGAAATTGCCAACAACCAAAAATTAGTTGACAAGATTTTAGCACTAGATGAAGACATGCAAAAATTGACAGATAAACAGTTACAAAATAAAACAAACGAATTTAAAGAAAGACTAAAAAACGGAGAGAGTTTAGATGATCTTTTGGTAGAAGCATTTGCCACAGTAAGAGAAGCAAGTGACAGGGTTTTGGGTATGAAACATTATCCAGTGCAATTGTTGGGAGGAATTGTTCTACATAATGGACAAATAGCAGAAATGAAAACAGGAGAAGGAAAAACTTTAGTTGAAACTCTTCCTGCTTATTTAAATGCCCTTGATGGAAAGGGTGTTCATGTAGTTACAGTAAATGATTACCTTGCAAAACGTGACCAAGAGTGGATGGGAAAAGTTTATTCATTTTTAGGTCTTACTGTAGGTTGTATTATTTATGGGCTTACAAATTCTGAAAGACAAAAAAATTATAATTGCGACATAACTTACGGTACAAACAACCAATTTGGTTTTGATTACCTTAGAGATAACATGGTAATTTATAAGGATAATATGGTTCAAAGAGGCCTTCATTATGCAATTGTCGATGAGGTCGATTCAATCTTAATTGATGAGGCAAGAACTCCACTTATAATTTCTGGAGAAGGTGATGAATCTACAGATACTTATAAAAAAGCCGATGAATTTATAAAAGGACTTGAAGGAAGAATTTTAGATCCAAATGAAGACTTAGACCAAGATCCTTTTGATAGGGAATTTGTTGTAGAAAAAGTAGACTTCTTAGTAGATGAAAAAAGAAAATCATCAAACCTTACAGAACAAGGTACAGCAAAGGCTGAAAAATTCTTTGGAATTAAAAATTTATCAGATCCTGAACACTTAGAGCTTGCTCACTACATTAACAATGCCCTAAAAGCAAATACAACTATGACAAGAGATATTGACTATGTTGTAAATAAGGGCGAGGTAATGATTGTAGATGAATTTACAGGTCGTATTATGCAAGGAAGAAGATACTCAGATGGACTTCATCAAGCAATTGAAGCAAAAGAAGGAGTTGAAGTTCAATCAGAATCAAAAACTCTTGCAACAATTACCTTCCAAAATTACTTTAGGATGTATGATAAATTATCAGGAATGACTGGTACTGCAAAAACAGAGGAAGAAGAATTTTCAGAAATTTATAACCTAGACGTTGTAGAAATTCCTACAAATAGACCAATCCAAAGAGTTGATGATGTGGATTATGTTTATATAAATGAAAATGGAAAATATAATGCAATAATTGAAGAAATTAAAAAAGTTCACGCAACAGGTCAACCAATCCTAGTGGGTACAATTTCAATTGAAAATTCTGAAAAATTATCAAATGCTCTTAAAAAAGAAAAAATTAAACACGTTGTATTAAATGCTAAAAATCACGAAAGAGAAGCAGATATTGTAGCTCAAGCAGGAAGACTTAACTCTGTAACAATCGCTACAAACATGGCAGGTCGTGGTACTGATATTATGCTTGGTGGAAATGCTGATCATATGGCAAAACAAAGACTTAAAAGAGAAGGAATTTCTGATGAATTATTAGAACAAGTAGACTCTTTCCAAGAAACTGACAACCAAGAAATATTAGATGCAAGAAAAAAATACAAATACTATAAATCACTTGTAAAACCTGAAATAGATAAAGAAGCTGAAAAGGTAAGAGAAGTTGGTGGACTATATATAATTGGATCTGAAAGACATGAGTCTCGAAGAATTGATAACCAATTGAGAGGACGTTCAGGAAGACAAGGAGATCCAGGAAAATCTAGATTTTTCATCTCATTAAAGGATGATTTAATTAGACTTAATGTTGGAGAACAAATTTCAAAATTTGTAGAAAATTACAATTACCCAGAAGATGAACCAATTGTTTCACGAATGGTAACAAGATCAATTGAAAAAGCTCAAACAAGAGTTGAGGCCAACAACTTTGCAACAAGAAAAAGAGTCCTTCAATATGACGATGTAATGAATAAACAAAGAACAATAATTTATAATGAAAGAAAACAAGTTCTTTATGGTGAAAATATGAGAGAGTCAATTTTATCAATGATAAAAGACTCAATTTCTCAAGCTGTATATTCATTTACAAACCCACAAATTAAACCAGAAAATTGGGAAATGGTAGCCTTATTAAATCATTTAAAATCTATAGCTATACCTGTAGAATTATTAAGATTTGAAAATATCAATGATTTTACCCAAGAAAAATTAATAGATTATATTTACCAAACAACCTTAAATAAATATGAAGAAAAAGAAAAACAATTTGGTGAAGATAATATGAGAGAAGTTGAAAGGGTAGTCCTTCTAAGAGTAATTGATACAAAATGGATGGAACACATCGATGCAATGGATCAAATGAGAAAAGAAATTGGTGTAAGAGCTATGGGAAATGATGATCCTGTTCGTGCTTATACAAATTCTGGATTTGAAATGTATGAAGAGATGACAAATGCCATCCAAGAAGAAACTGTAAGACTTATGATGGGTGTTGAAATAAGACAAAATATTGAAAGAAAACAAGTTTTAAAACCTGATTCAGAAAGTCTTGAAAATGCAGAAGATCCTGATCAAGCTACAAACAGAGCTGAAAGAAGAAGATTAAAAAGAGAAGCGAAAAAAGGAAATATTAAGGGTAATTAGATGGCAGAAATTTATGAGTTAAGAGAAATCATTGAAGAACTTGAAAAAAATCTTAATATGATTGGAGCTCATCTTGATCCTGATAATCTTTTTAAAGAAATAAAAAATATTGAAAAAGAAACCCTAAAAGAAAATTTTTGGGATGATAGTCAAAAAGCCCAAGAAATTATGGCAGACCTTTCCGATAAAAAAGATGATTATAAAACTTTTATGAATTTAAAAGAAGAATTAAAAGATCAATCAGATTTAATTGATATAATTGAAGAAACAAATGAAGAATTAGATAGTTTAGTTGATGTAGAAAATTCTTTAAAGGTGTTAAAAAAAGAAATATCATCTTTTAAAATAAAAACCGAGCTTGATGGAGAATATGATAGAAATAACGCTTATATGGTGATTCATGCAGGCGCTGGTGGCCTTGAAGCTACTGATTGGGCAGAAATGCTTATGAGAATGTACACAAGATTTTTTGAAAGACGAAATTTTAAATTTGATATTACAGATTTAAATAATGAAGAAGCAGGTGGAATAAAATCTGCAACTATTCATATAAAAGGATCTTATGCTTATGGATATTTAAAAGGGGAAAGAGGAGTTCATAGACTTGTCAGAATTTCTCCTTTTGATTCTTCTAAAAGACGCCATACATCTTTTGCATCAATAGATATTTTTCCAGAGTTAAATGATGATATGAGTGTTGAAATTGATCCTAAAGATTTAAGAATTGATACTTATAGGGCAAGTGGAGCAGGTGGACAACACGTTAATAAAACCGATTCTGCTGTTAGAATTACTCATATACCTACTGGAGTAATTGCTTCAAGTCAAGCAGAAAGAAGCCAAACTCAAAATAAAGAAACTGCAATGAAACTTCTTTTGGCAAAACTTACTCAAATTAAAGAAGAAGAACACAGAGAAAAAATTGAGGATATTCAAGGAAATTACACCCAAATAGCTTGGGGAAGCCAAATAAGATCTTATGTATTTCATCCTTACACACTTGTAAAAGATCACAGAACAAATTTTGAAGTGGGAAATGTAGAAAGTGTAATGGATGGAGATATAAATGGATTTATAGATGCATATTTAGCAAAAGGGGGAAAGGAATAATCCTTTCCTTTTATTTTTATAAAATCTAAGGAGAAAAAATGAAAGATATAATATTAACAGGGGACAGACCAACTGGAAAACTTCATTTGGGTCATTATGTTGGATCTTTAAAAAATAGAGTTAAAATTCAAAATGAAGGAAATTATGACAAAATGTATGTTATGATTGCTGATGCTCAAGCTTTGACAGATAATTTTGATAATCCTAAAAAAATTAGGGAAAACATAACTGAGGTTATGCTTGATTATCTTTCAGTAGGACTTGATCCTGAAAAAGTTACATTTTTTGTGCAATCTTATGTAAAAGAACTAACAGAATTAACATTTTATTTACTAAATTTAGTTACTTTATCAAGACTTGAGAGAAATCCTACTGTAAAAAGTGAAATAAAATCTAAAAATTTTGAAACAAGTCTTCCAACAGGATTTTTAATTTATCCAGTAAGTCAAACTTCAGATATTATTTTGTTTGATTCAAATATTGTGCCAGTTGGAGAAGATCAAGAACCTATGCTTGAGCAAGCTAGAGAACTGGTTAGGTCATTTAATAATACTTACAAAGAAATTTTTAGAGAACCTAAAGCTGTAATTCCAGAAAATAAAGTATGTAGAAGATTGCCAGGTATTGATGGATCAGCTAAAATGAGCAAGTCTTTAGATAATTGTATTTATTTATCTGATTCTAAAAAAGAAGTAAAAAGAAAAGTAATGTCTATGTTTACAGATCCTGGTCATATAAAAATATCTGATCCTGGAAAAGTTGAAGGCAATGCAGTATTTACTTATCTTGATGCTTTTTGTGAAGATTATCATTTTGAAAAATATTATCCTGAATATAAAAATTTAGATGAACTTAAAGATCATTATAGACGTGGGGGTCTTGGTGATGTTAAAATTAAAAAATTCTTAAATAAAGTTTTGGAAGATTTTCTTGATCCAATTAGACAAAAAAGAGCTTATTATGCAAAAGATATTAATAAACTATTTGAAATTATGGAAAATGGATCAAAAGAAGCAAGTTCTTATGGCCAAAAGAAATTAAATGAAGTAAAAGAAGCTATGGGAATAAATTATTTTGATGATAATAATTTAATTTCTGAACTTCAAGAAAAATATGACCAAGAATATAAATAATATATTATAAATTGTTAAAAAAAGTGCAATATTACTTGCACTTTTTTATTTTATGTCTTATAATGAAAAGGTAGTCATTTAGAAACTATATATTTTACATAAAAAAATTATAGTTAAAAAAAGGAGTATTTAAAGACATGAGTAAATCGGAAAAGAAGAAACTAGGTTTAATACCTAAATTATTGATAGCGATTGCCTTGGGTACTTTAGCAGGTTTATATTTACCAGAATGGTTTGTTAGAATAGCAGTTACATTCTCAACTATTTTTGGGGCATTTTTAAACTTTGTAATCCCACTTATGATAATCGCTTTTGTTACTAAAGGAATTGCAGACCTTGGAGAGGGAGCAGGAAGATTACTTGCTGTAACAGTTCTTCTTGCATATACATCAACTATTGTTGGTGGATCATTATCTTATTTGATGAGTTCTAATATTTTCCCATCTTTTATAAGTCAAGATCAAGTTGCAAAAATCCAAGCTTCAAGTGAAATTGAAGTTAACCCATTTTTTGAAGTACCTATAACACCATTTTTTGATGTTACATCTGCAATTATTTTTGCTTTTATGATGGGTATTGCAATTTCATGGTTAAGAAAACAAGGTAAGGGAGAATTTTCTTACGGATTAATTGGAGAATTTAATGAGATAATTACTAAAGTATTATCAACAGCAATTGTTCCATTATTACCATTTTTCATTTTTGGTAATTTCTCAAAAATGGCATTTACAGGATCTGTATTTGCAGTTCTTTCTATTTTCTGGAAAATATTCTTATGTGTAATTGCCCTTCACTTATTATATATATCTGCTTTATTTATAATAAATGGTGTATACACAAAGAAAAATCCTCTTACTTTAATAAAAAATCAAATAAAAGGATATCTAACAGCAGTTGGAACTCAATCTTCTGTTGCTACAATTCCAGTAAACTTAGAATGTGCTAAACAAAATAGCGTTAGTAAGGGAATAAGAGATTTTGTTATTCCTCTTGGAGCTACAGTTCATATGCCAGGTTCTATGATTACAATTACTGCTTGTACATTTACAATTTTAACAATGTATGGAATGGATCATTCTTATTTATTAATGTTAAGATATATGGCAATTTTAGGAGTAGCTATGGTTGCTGCACCAGGAGCACCGGGTGGAGCTGTAATGAGTGCCCTACCATTTTTACCAGTAGTAGGAATTCCTTCAGAAGGAGAACTTGCATCATTATTGATTACTTTATATCTAACACAAGATTCATTTGGAACTGCAGCAAATATTTCAGGAGATACAGCTATAGCAGTTGGAATTGATAAGATATTTAATAGACATATAGTTAAAAATGACGACTACAAAGATGGTTTCAATGAAGAAATTATTAATGCTGAAGAAATTTAGTATAAAAAAACTAGGCTTTTGCCTAGTTTTTTTGTGTTTATTTTAAAATAGGAAGATTTATTTTTATGAGAGTACCCTTTTTTATATCTTCTATTTTAATTTCTCCACCATGTAATTTTATTGTTTCTTTTACAAGGGATAAGCCAAGTCCCGAGCCTTTTTCTTTGTTATTATTTACCCTATAAAACGCCTTAAATATATTTTCTCTTTCATTTTTTTCAATTCCTATTCCACTATCTTCTACAAAAATTTCTGCAAAATTTTTACTTTTCTTGGAATATATTTTTATATAACCACTATCTACATTATATTTTATGGAATTTTCAATTAAGTTATAAAAAGTCCTATAAATCAAAATGTCGCTTCCCTGAATATAAATTTTCTCACAATTGTTTTCTATTTTTATATTTTTCTTGTCAGAAATTAAGGATAGATCTTGAATTGCTTCTTCTATTAAAGAAGAAAGCTCTATTTTTTCGTTTCTTGTTACTGACCTTAATTCACTAATATCAAGTAAACTAGTTACTAATTTTGCTAGTCTATCACTTTCTGTTTTTATCATATTCATAAGATCTCTTGTTTGTTTTTCATCCATTTTGCTTTCTTCATAAAGATCAATTTGCGAATTTATAATTGTTAGTGGTGTTCTTAATTCATGGGCAGCTCTTGCGGTAAAGTCTCTTTCGATTTCGTAAGATTGGTCTAGTCTTTCTAACATTTGATTGAAAGATTTTGTTAATTTTTGAAATTCCTTTATTGGATTTTCTTCAAATTCATAAGATGTTAGATTTTTGAGTTGAATTTGTTCTATTTGTTTTGAAAATTTATCTAAGGGTTCCAAAAATTTTCCGCTAAGAAAATAAGAAATCATTCCACCTAAAATTGTAATTAAACTTGTAATTAGCCATGATTTTTTTGAATAATTTATTTTGGTTGTTTTGATTTGATTGGAAAAATTATCTTCTAAATCTTCTACTTTATCCTTGTCTATATTTATGTAAAGTTGTTCATCTTTTGCATCATCCATAAATACACCAAGAGAATCTATATAAAAATATGCAGTTTTATTTGTGAAAAAATTTAAACTAATACTCGTAACTGCAATTAAAATACTGGTAAGAATTGCAATTCTTAATCTTAATGAAATTTTTTTCATTTGACTTTCCTCAACATATAGCCAACCCCAATTCTATTTTCTATTGGATCATATTCTAGCTTATCCTTTAATTTTTTTCTCAAAGCTGATATGTGAACTCTAATGGAATTACTTAATAAATCAACACTTGAATCCCAAACGTGTTCAATTAATTCTTCTTGGCTAATTGGTCGATTTTGATTTAATAGGAGGTATTCCAAAATACCAGTTTCCTTACGAGTTAATTTTAATTCTTCTCCATTTACAAAAACACTTCTGTTTTTACTATCAAATTTAATTTGATCGAAAGAAATTTCGGTATTATTTTGAATAAAGTTTCTTCTTGTTAAAGATCTTACTCTTGCCTTTAATTCATCCAAATGAAAGGGCTTTTGTAAATAATCATTTGCGCCTCTATCAAGACCTTCTACTTTATCTTTAATTTGACTTCTTGCAGAAAGAATTAGTACCTTTGTTTCATTATCTTTTTTTCTCAAATTCTTCAAGATTTCCATGCCATCCATATTTGGTAGGTTTAAATCTAAAACTATTAAATCATAAGATTCAACTTCTATCATTTCCATAGCATCAAATCCATCAAAGACAGATTCAACTTCATAACCAGATTTTTTTAATGACTTATTAATTGTATCATTTAAAATTTTTTCATCTTCAACTATTAAAATTTTCATATCTTCTCCTTTATAAATATTATATCAAATCAAAATAAAATATTTGTTAAGAAAATCTTAACAGAAAATTTATATCTAATTTGTTATTATTAATTTGTAAAGGGGTGATTGGTATAGAGATTAGAAAAAAGAAAAATTTACAAATAGGATTTTTGCTATTAGGAGTCTGTTTTATAATCCTTGGTGCTTTTAGGGGAGAAGTTGATACAGTCTTATCAAAGGCAATAAATTTATGTTTGGAGTGTGTTGGAATTGGGTAAAATGAAATCTCTTTTTATTGCAAAATATAGATTCCTTATTCAAATTGTTGCCACACTTCTTACAAACATTCATCTTCCAAATTTTTTGAAAGGGATAATATATAGAGGAAAATTTAAAAAGATATGTGTACCAGGTCTAAACTGTTATTCATGTCCTGCAGCTGCAGGATCTTGTCCAATTGGAGCATATCAGGCTGTGGTTGGGTCATCAAAATTTAAATTTTCATATTATATAACTGGATTTTTAATTTTTGTTGGGGTAATCCTAGGAAGAGTAGTCTGTGGTTTTTTATGTCCTTTTGGTTTTTTCCAAGAAATATTACATAAAATTCCAACAAAAAAATTCTCAACAGAAAAACTAAAAATTTTAACCTACCTAAAATACATAATCCTTCTCGTAGCTGTTATGATTTTACCAGTTTTTTTTACAAATAAGCTTGGCATGGGAAATCCATACTTCTGTAAGTATATTTGTCCTGCTGGAGTTTTGGAAGGAGCAATACCACTTTCTCTTGTAGATTCATCAATAAGGGCAAGTTTGGGATCATTATTCAATTTGAAATTGACAATCTTAATAATAAGCATGGTACTTTCAATAATATTTTTTAGACCGTTTTGTAAGTGGATTTGTCCATTAGGTGCATTTTATGCCTTATTTAATAAAATATCACTTTTTAAAATAATATTTGATAGAAATAAATGTATATCATGTAAAAAATGTAAAAAAGCTTGTAAAATGGATGTAGATGTAAGAAAAAATCAAAATCATACAGAATGTATAAGATGTGGAATGTGTATCAAGGCTTGTCCAACTTGTGCACTAAAATATGAATTTGGACTAGATAAGAAAAAAGAAATTAAAGGAGAAAAAAATGAAAAATAAAAAATTACAAATATCAGCCCTAGCTTTGGCGTTGGCATTTACTTTTGTAGGATGTGGAAAAAAAGAAAATACAGAAAATTCAACTAGTAACAAGACAAGTATAGAAAGCAATATGAAAGATAATAAAAAAAATGAAGACAATATATCATCTAATAAAAGTTCAATGGCTTCAAACTCAAACTCGAATGAAGAATCAGTAGATGATTTAATGCAAAAACAAAATGATATTTTGAAAAAACATGATAAACAGTGGCAAGTTGCATTTTCAAAAGCAGATAAAAGTAAAATAGCAGGGGAGCCTGATGTTTCTTATGATATGTATTTATTAGATTTAGTGGAAAAATCTAAAGATGAACTTTCAAAAGAAGACTATGACCTACTAAAAAAAGACGTAGAAGAAATTGGAAAAATTGAAAAAACAATTAATAAGAAAAAGGGAATAGAAGATCAATTTAATAAAGGTAAGAAAAAAGAATCAGCGTCAACAAAAGAATTAAATTTATTCCCAGAATTTAAATCAAAAGATTTTGATGGTAATGAAGTAACAAAAGATATTTTTAAAGACAAAAAATTAACTCTAGTAAATTTCTGGTTTAATGGATGTGCTCCTTGTGTTGGAGAAATTCCACATTTACAAAAATTAAATAAAGAAATTGAAAAAATGGGCGGTCAAGTTATAGGAATAAATACAGAAGCTCAAGTTGGAAAAGATGATGTAATAAAAGAAGCAAAGAAAATTCTAAAAAAACAAGGAGCAACTTATAAAAATATAAGTCTTGATCCAGATAGCGAACTTGGAAAATATGCTCAAGAAATAATGTCATATCCTACATCAGTTCTAGTTGACAATGAAGGAAATATTGTAGGAGATCCGATAGTTGGAGCTATAGATAAAAAGGATACTTATGACAAAGTAAAAACTATGATGGAAAAAATAATAAAAGATGAAATCTAAATTGAAAATTGAATTATCCTTCTTAAAATAGAAAAATACCAGAGTATGAACTCTGGTATTTTTGAATTAAAATTATTTATTTCTTGGATGTTCAATTGCTTCTTGAGCTGCTGCAAGTTTTGCAATTGGAACTCTAAATGGTGAACAAGATACATAATCAAGTCCTACATTATATAAATATTTAACAGTTGTTGGCTCTCCACCGTGTTCTCCACAAATTCCTAAGTGAAGATTTGGATTTGCTTTTTTACCACGTTCAACAGCAGTTTCAACCAAGAAACCAACTCCTCTTTGATCTAAAACTTGGAAAGGATCTTTTGCAAAAATATCTTTGTCTAAGTAAAGATCCAAGAATTTTCCAGCATCATCTCTTGAAAGACCAAAGGTCATTTGTGTCAAATCATTTGTACCAAATGAGAAGAAGTCAGTGATTTCACCAATTTCATCAGCAGTAATTGCAGCTCTAGGAATTTCAATCATTGTTCCTAATAAGTAGTCAATTTTTTTGCCTTTTTCTTCAAAAACTTTTTCAATTTCTTCTTTAACTTGAGATTTTACATAAGCAAGTTCTTTAACATCAGATGAAAGTGGAATCATTATTTCTGGAACAACATTAATTCCATCTTCATGACAACGAATTGCAGCTTGAATTATAGCGCGAGCTTGCATTTTTGAAATTTCTGGATATCTTACGCCTAGTCTTAGTCCTCTAAATCCAAGCATAGGGTTTACTTCTTCAAGATCTAAAATTCTCTTTTTAACTTCAGAAATTTCCATATTTAAATCTTCAGCAAGAGTTCTAATTTCTTCTTGTCCTCTTGGTAAAAATTCGTGAAGAGGTGGGTCAAGAAGTCTTACAGTTACTGGTCTTTCTCCCATTAAAGAATAAATTTGATAGAAGTCTTCTTCTTGCATTGGAAGAATTTTATCTAAAGCTTCTTTTCTTGTTTCAAAATTGTGAGCCAAGATCATTTTTCTTACTTGGAAAATTCTATCTGCTTTAAAGAACATATGTTCAGTTCTACATAATCCAATTCCTTCAGCTCCAAATTCTAAGGCTTGTTTTGCATCATGAGGTGTATCGGCATTTGTTCTAACTTTCATATCACGATATTTATCAACCCAACTCATGAATTCTCCAAATGTTCCTTCAAGTTTTGGATTTTCAGTTTCTAGTGCTCCTATATAAATATTTCCAGTAGAACCATCTATTGAAAGTACGTCTTGATCTGAATATTTTTTGCCATCTATTCTTACGAATCTCTCATCTTCATTTACATAAATTTCATGAGCACCAGACACACAACATTTTCCCATTCCTCTAGCAACTACTGCAGCATGACTTGTCATTCCACCTCTTGCTGTAAGAATTCCAGAAGCTGATACCATTCCTTCTAAATCTTCTGGTGAAGTTTCCTCACGAACTAAAATAACATCAACACCTTTTGCAGCTCTTTTTTTAGCTTCTTTAGCAGTAAAAGCAATGTAACCTACAGCAGCTCCTGGACTTGCTGCTAGACCTTTTGCAACAGCTTTATTTTCTTTTATAGATTTTTGAGAAAGTGTAGGGTGGAGTAGACCATCAAGATCTTTAGGATCAATTCTTAAAACAGCTTCTTTTTCTGTAAGTAATCCTTCATGAACCATATCTACAGCAACTTTTACTGCAGCATGAGCAGTTCTTTTACCATTTCTAGTTTGAAGCAAGAATAATTGACCTTCTTGGATAGTAAATTCCATATCTTGCATATCTTTGTAATGTTGTTCAAGTTTTTCAGCAGTATCGCGGAATTGTTCGAAAACTTCTGGTAATGAATCTTTTAATGTTAAAATTTCTTTTGGTGTTCTAACTCCTGCAACAACATCTTCACCTTGAGCGTTCATTAAATATTCACCAAATAATTTATTTTCTCCAGTTGCTGGGTTTCTTGAGAAAGCTACTCCTGTTCCAGAAGTTTCTCCCATATTACCAAATACCATTGATTGAACATTTACAGCAGTTCCCATAGAATCATCAATATCATTTAATCTTCTATATAAAATTGCACGTTCATTATTCCAAGATGCAAATACAGCGGTTATAGCCTTATCTAATTGCTCTCTAGGTTCTTGAGGAAAATCTTCTCCTTCAATATCTTTATAAACTTTTTTGTATTTTTCTACAACATCTTTTAAATCATTAGCATCAAGTTCAGTATCTTCTTTAACACCTTTTTCATCTTTTTTAGCACTAAGAACCTTTTCAAAATTATTTTTATTAATTCCCATTGCTACATCGGCAAACATTTGAATAAATCTTCTGTAAGAATCATAAGCAAATCTTTCGTTGTCTGTCTTTTTGCTAAGACCTATTACAGCATCATCATTTAAACCAAGATTTAAAATTGTATCCATCATACCTGGCATAGAAATTGGAGCACCACTTCTTACAGATACAAGGAGTGGATCTTCAGTTGAGCCAAAGGTTTTCTTATTGTGTTCTTCTAGATCTTTTATATGACTTGTGATTTCTTTTTTTAAGTCTTCCCAGATTTTTTTATCTTCTTTATAAAATCTAGCACAAGCTTCAGTTGTAACTGTAAAACCATATGGTACATTGATTCCCATATTTGTCATTTCTGCTAAATTTGCGCCTTTACCACCGAGCAAAGAGCGCATTTCTTTGTCTCCTTCATTAAAATTATAAACATATTTTTCAGTCATTTTTTTCCCCTTTCATGCTATTAATATGATTAATAATAATATCAGACGTTTCTTCGATAGATCTATTTGTAACATCAATAATTACACAACCTAAATCATCCATAATATCTTTGGCATGGTCAAGTTCTTTTTGAATAATTCTAAGATCAGAATATTGGCTTTTGCCAAATAAATTTAAACTTTTTAGTCTTTCATCTCTATATGATTTTAGAATATTTTTATCAATAGTAAGACCAATTATTTTTTTGCTATCAATTTCAAAAAGTTCTTCAGGTAGGCTTGCGTTTAAAAGTAAGGGTATATTACAAACTTTGTAGCCTTTGCTTGCCATATAAATTGAAATGGGTGTTTTTGAAGAACGAGATACACCAATTAAAGCTATATCACAAACTTTTAATGAATTAAAATCTTTGCCGTCATCATATTTGATAGCGAAATCTAGAGCGTTTAAAGTTTTAAAACGATTTGATTCATATAAAGATTCGCTAGAAAAAGAATTTTTTGGTTTTAAATTAATTTTTTTTGATATTGTTCTAATAGAATAACCAGTTAAATCAACATAACTTATACCATTTAATTCACAAAATTTGTTAATATAAACATTCATTCTTGAATCTTGGAAAGAGTGATAGATTATAAAATTATCGCCGGTTTCAATTATAAAATTTAATATATCTTTTAAAGATTTTTCATCTCTTACATCGGAATATATATTTGTAATTGTTTCAACATTAAATTGACTTAGGGAAACTTTTACAATTTGTTCTGTAGCGTATCCACTTGTGTCTGAAATAATGTTT
>OLJD01000266.1_pt1 | contig 14575 bp, 3 predicted proteins | sample 1601441 | NCBI WGS metagenome assembly OLJD01 (sample SAMN04436853, study PRJEB24849) | human gut metagenome | biome: human gut; feature: NICU; material: stool | host: Homo sapiens | place: USA: Saint Louis, MO | collected 2011-10-01 | reverse complement strand
AGTGAGAAAATTTTTTATATAGCTTTATCAAGATAAATAATAAAAATATAATGTTTATTGTTTATAAGAGAAAATATTAGTATAAACACTTATTTAAAAATCTATATCAAAAAGGAGATTGTATGAAAACATTATTGAGAAAAATGACGTCATTTTTGATGGCATTTTTTATGGTGATTCAAGTAATGCTACCAGCTTTTACAATAACATCGAAAGCTGAAGAAGTTAAACCAAACACCATAAAATCGATTGAAGAAATTAAAGATGATGAAAATGTTAATATTTCAATTACAAAATCACAGCTAATCTATGATAAAAAACACATCAAAAAAGACCAAGATAAGTTTTCTCTAGCACTAACAATGCCAGATACTACTTCAAATTTTAGATTAGTAAAAAGAATTGATTTAAAATTATATGATGATGGTTATTTTGATTCAAATGAACAGGCTAGTAAGGAATATTGGCGAGTAAAAGATATGCTAAATGACCAAGGACTAGACCTTGATTTGGAAATTATTAATGATGAAGAAGGCTATAGATTAGTAACAAAAGAAGAATTAGAAAATATAGAAGAAACTGAAAAAGAAAGTCCATATGGTAGTAATTACACATACATAGACTTTAAAGTTATGGATGATTTTGATTTTAACGAAAAAGGAAATCAAAAATTATTTAATGAAGACAAGTTAGTTTTCAATTTAGAATTTCTTCAATATGAATCCCTAGATCCAAACTTCAACCTTTATGAAAAAGATCAAGAAGGAAATTTGACTATAAAAAATGAAGGGGATATTTTTGCCTTAATAAGAGATGAAAATAAAACTTTATATACTACAAAATCATTAAAAGAAGATTTTGAAAATTTAAATTCCCTAATAGAAGAAAAAAATAAAAAAGATCAAGAAAAGATTCAAAAAGAAGAAGATATAAAAGAAGCTGAAAAAGAAAAATCTCAACAAGATCAACCAATAAAAAAAGAAGAAGATAAAAAGGCTTCAATTTCTTCTACAAAAGAAGAAAAGAAAGAAGATGAAAAAACATCTTCAAATAAGAAAGAAAGTCAAACAGAAGTAGAAGTAAAATCAAATGAGCCTTCAATCGAGAAAAAAGATACAAACAAAGATTCCAAAGATCAAAAAACTTCTACCACTTCTAATAATAAAGAAGAAAATCAAGACCAAAAAGAAAAATCTTCCGAAAATATAAAACCAAAACAAAAAAGTGAAGATAAAAAAGAAAAGAAAAAGGCAGAAAAAAAGGGCTTGATGCCAAAACTTAGAATGCTATTTTTGGGTCAAGACGAACCAGCCAAAGAAAAGGTAAAAGCAGCACAAAATGATAAAGGCAAATTAAACTTAGAAAATAAAAAATTCACAATTAGAACTCGTTTTGATACATCAACAAGACAAGGTCCAATTAAGGCTGGTCAATATTTTAATATTCACCTAGATAAAAAACTAACTGTAAATGATCCTTCTAAATTAGAAGATATTATTTACAAAGGAAATGTAATAGCAAAACCTAGCTATGACCAAGCTTCAAATACTATTATGTACAAAATAGTAAGAGATATAGACGAAGATATCAACCAACTTTTAAGCATAGATGTCGATTATAACTCAGCAAACATCACACCTGGAGAAAGCTTTACTGTTATAAATAGCATATCTGGTCTAGGAGTAACAAATCCAAAAAACCTACCTGCAGAAAAAATAGACAAAAATGGAAATCCAGCAGGAACTATAATAGAAAAAGGTAGGGACGATATTGTCCAAATAATTGGAGAAGATGATGAGGACTACAAGATAAATATGGATATCGTTGGAAATCCAGTTGTAGATGGCAATGAACTAAGTGGAATAAATTGGACTCTTAGAGTTGACTCTACAGTATACCTCAAAGAACTAGGCTATAAACTAAACCTAACTACAGTAGAAGGATCTGGCCTTGGCGAAATCCAAAATGTAAAAATAAATGGAAAATCTGTAGAATTAAAAGACCAACTAGATGGAAAGCTAGGAATCTCAGACTCCAAACACCACGCTCTAAATGAAAGTGAAAAAACTCTTGTCTATACCTTCTATACACCAAGGACAAACAAACAAGGTTCATATATGATAGACGTATCAACTATCCTTACAAAGAAAAATAATAAGGTTGGTGCCCTAAGACATATATTAAAAGAAGGATATCCACAAGACAAAATAGAAAAAGAATCTCCTAACCGTACAAGTATGAATAACAGAACTACTATAAAGGGAGAATTCAAAACAGAAAGTACAGCACAGTGGACAATAACAGATGCAGTTTCTACAGGAGATAAAAATAAGGGTCTTCCACTAGAAAAAAGGACTCTAGATAGTCAAAGTCTAAATACTGGCAAAAGAGCGGTATATGGAATAAATACCACAACAGGCATGATGGAAGTTAAAAATGATGAAGCTACTATCTCAAATGTTCCAGCAAAAGAAAGTAATCCAGCTGGATCACAAGCAGTAGGAAATATCGGAGTGTATAAGTTTGACACAAAATTAAATACACCAAATAATCCAACAGACTACAGCGTTGGTGGAGTTACAATTTCAAAATATAAAGACATAATTGTCGACCAACACTGGTCATTAGCAGAAGGATATGACAAAATGCCAGCTCAAAGTCTAACTGTTATAGATAATGATAAAAAAGAATTGGGAAAAATTAATCTTAAAGAAGAAGATGGTCATCAAAGAGTAATTACGATTCCAAATGTAAGATTTTGGAATATAGCGAGTGACGGCAAAGCTTCAATGATCGACCACAAGATAGACCAAACTCTACCAACAGATAGTATACCAGTAGAAGGTAAAAATTATATATTTAGAGAAAAAGCAAATTATTATGATGAGAACTCAAAATCTCACTATATTACAAATGCTCAAATAGAAGATAATAAAAAAATACCGGCAACCTTCACAGTAATAAAAGTAGATTCTAAAGATCAAAATAAAAGAATCCCTGGTGCAAACTTCTACCTACTAGGTGCAAAAATAGGAATAACTACAGATAATAATGGTGAGGCTACCTTTAGAAATATCGAACCAGGAACATATTACCTAAAAGAAACAAAAGCTCCAACAGGCTATAAGCTCGACCAAGAACAAAAAACAATCACCATTTTAGATGATGGCGAAGTTTCTGTATTAGGAAAAAATGCACAATTTTCTCTTGGTTCTGGTAAGACAGATTTAGTAGAACACTCTGACTATCCAAACTGGCCTGACTTTATGAATAGTATGCACTATGGAAAAGTTGACGAAAATGGAAATGTCAAATTCTATATCTACCTAAAACCATATGCACAAAGAGCTGGTGGAAGAACTGACAAAGATACTACACTAAATATCTCCCTTCCAAATGTAAATTTACAAGATTCAAATATAAATGTATATGATGTAAGTGGCGGACAAAGATCAGATATATTTGGTGCTATGAATAGTCAAACTGTAGATCAAGAAATATCCAGCTTAGGAAAAGTTACTTTAGGTGCTCAAAATAATGGTGGTGCAATTGAAGGAAAAGCTGACGTAGCAAATCCATTATCTGGTACAAAGGGTTATCAAATAACTTTCCCTCAAGGAAGATTTGGAACAGATTGGGGATTTTTAGTAGAAGTTTCTGCAAATATTGGCTCAAAAGATAGCACAAGCATATCCTATGATTGGCTTGCAAAAGAAAATCCTGCTGGTCAATCCAAAATTAGAGTAAATACTAACCTAAGCAAAAACAAAGAAGAAAATGGAAATCCAACCATAACTATAGCAAACGAAGAGCAAAAGAAAAGTGAGATAGAAGTAGCAAAATTTGCAGATACTTCTACAGAAGGAAAAAAAGATAGACTTGCTGGAGCAGAATTTGTCCTAAAAGATGAAAACGGAGAAGTTATTGCCAACAAAATAACTGATGAAAATGGTAAGGTAAGTTTTGGAGAACATCCAACAGGAACTTATTATCTAGAAGAAGTTAAAGCTCCAGAAGGTTATGAGAAATCTAAGGTATATTTCCGTGTAACTGTAAGTGAAGACGGAAAAGTTACTTATGATGCTAAATTTAAAGACTCAGATGCATCACCAACAGCAGGAGTTGACTACTATATAGAAAGAGAAGAAGGTGGACAGGGAGAAGATGCTGCTATAGTAACTCGTGTAAACCAAAGCATGGTTATAAATGATGATTCAGGATCAGGTAATTTTAGAGGAATTTGGGAAGCATATAGATTAGAATCTCTAAAATATCACTTGGATGCTACTATAAGTAACGCAGCTCCAGGATCTAGATTTGAAATACAATTTGACCCTAACCTTGATTTCACCCAATACTTTAAGACTTTTCCAAACATATATTTCAATGGGAAGATGATAGCAACACCACACTTTGATTATAAGACTAACTTATTAACTTACGTCTTCAATAAGAACTCTCTAAGTAACGGTGAAACTAAGTTTAGTATAGACCTTAATGGTATGATTCCATCCAAATTCTATGCAACTCACTCAGGAAAGTGGGACTTTACCAATGTGGTTGCTCCAAATCAAAAAAATGGAACAATTTCTGGTAACCCAGTAGATAATATAAAAGTCCAAGCAGATTACGATGGTTATGATAGACATACAACAGCAGGCAAATTCCCAAGTCAAGCCTACTACTTTAGGGATGTTTATAAGGCAGACGATGGAAATTGGTATGTAAAAGCTATCGGTTATTACAATCCACTTGGTGATTATAAAACAGGTGATGCTAATAAGATTTGGTTTAATTGGAAATTTACAGATAACCAAGGATCTAAACAAGAAACTTGGCAAGGAAAATATGAATCTCCATATTACTTAGATGATGTTAAGATTTATAAAACAAGTATTCCACCACTTAAAAAATACGAGGCTCACCCAGATTATTCCCCTTTAGTAAATGACTACATGCCATTGTCAATGGGGGTTAGACCTGAACAAAATCCTGATATATATAACCTTGTATATCATGCAGAAATTGACCATGAAAAATCCTACAATAGGTCAGAAGGTGGATTCAATTTAAGTTATAATCCAAAAAATGTTACAAGTACTGGTTCACTTTATGAGACCCAAAACCCTCCACTAACTATATCTGTACCAAAGATAAATCCTAAAAATGATGCTTATCTAATTGAGCAAACTTTTAAAATTAGAGATATAGACGAGTTTAATAAGCACTGGAGAGCTTTCTACATGGCAAATGGTGAAGAAAAAAGTGGAAATAGAAAAAATGCACTGAACTCATCATTTGTAACAGGGCCTAATGATAACTATTCTAAGGCAGATCAAACTGGAACAGAATTACCTTCATATACCAAAGAAGTAGTTGGTATTATAAATAGAAAATACCAACCAGGAAAATTCAAAATAACTAAACTAAACGAAGCAAATCAAAATCAAAAACTAAAGGGTGCAACCTTTGTCCTAACAGATTCTGATAATAATAAAATCTATAGAACATCAGATCAAAACGGAGAGATTAGTTTTGAAAATCTTGCTCCAGGCAAATACACCCTAAAAGAATACAAATCACCAAAAGACTTCATAAAGTCTAGTAAAGAATGGAACGTCACTGTATATAGTGATGGAAATGTAAAAATAAGTTCGACATCAATTATAGGTGGTGGCGAATCTTATACTGGAAAAGATACTGTAAATATTCCAGTAAATAATAAGCCAGCAGGACAAAAATTTAGAATTTATAAAAAAGACAGCAATGGCAAACCACTTGCTGGAGCAAAATTTAAGATTACAGATCCAGAAAATAAAGATCCAAATTTCCCACTAGAAGCTCAATCAGATCAAAATGGTATTGTAGAATTTACAGGTAATCCACAAGAGGGTAAGAGCTATATCCTAGAAGAAGTAGCTCCACCAGAAGGCTACAAACCATTGAATAAAAAATGGGTACTTGTTAGAGAAGATGGTAAAACAAAGATTTACACCTACTCAAAATCAGACACTAGCGATATAAAATCAATTCTCGGTGAAGAGGGTACTCATTGGGTTAATGTAAAAGAAAGACCAACAAGAGGCTGGACAAGTTTTGATAACAGAATTACAGGCTGGGTAGCTAACTCTACTGAAGCAAGATACTTAGGTACAAGAATTGTTGCTATCAATAAAGATAATAATTATGTTATCCAAAGATATGTAATAAACCCAGAAGGAAGAAATATAGATGATACTACAGCAATAATTCACAGAGAAAAGCCAGAATATCCAAACATGGATTGGTACAATGGCGATGAAGAAGTTAGAGTATTTACCCTTGATCCAAAAGAAGATGGAAATACTAGCGGAAAAGTTACAGGACTTATTTCTGACTTGAGACTTGCGGACTTTAATGAAACAGATATTACAACTAGTGTAACAAAATCAGTAGATGATTCTCACTATGGTGAGAAAAGATTAAAACTTGATCTTCCAGCAACAAATAAACCAATTGTAGTAGATGTAAAAATACCATACAAAACTTTAGATGGTGGAGTAGGTACTGGAATGGATTGGTACGAAGGTGGACAAAACTACTGGAAATCTGACTACTACGAAAGAGTATCTGATATTTTAGAAAGTGACCCAACTACAAGAGAAGAAGGATCTATCATAGGTTCTTATATATCAGAAGGATCACTCGATGTAGAAAATGAAATTAAAACTTATGGTTTTAAAATCAAAAAGGTAAGAGAAATAAATAAAACTACACCAATCCAAGGTGCAACCTTCAAACTTACAGGTCCTGATCCAAGCAAAAATGAAAGATACATGACAACAGGATCTGACGGTATGATTTCCTTTAACGGTCTAAAACCGGGAACTTATACCCTAGAAGAATCAGAACCTGCTTCAGGTTATCAAAAAGTTGATACAAAATGGACAGTAACAATTTCAGCTGATGGAAAAGCCTATATAAAACAAAATAATGAAAATGCTCATAATGCATCATTATTTATAGATAGACCAACCAGACTTTTAGCTGATAAGGATATCTCTAAAAAAGAATTTATAGATAAAAGATCATATCAATTTGCAAAAATAGCAAAAGATTCTCGAGATAAAAATGAAGGACTTGAAATTTCTGAGCTTAATCCAAGTGATTTATTAGAAAATGCTCAAAGAGCAGCAAGCGATTGGGAAAAGATTGATCCTACTAGATCGAATCCTGTAGATGTTAGATCAAATCTTGCAAAAGATAATGCAGCTCCAGTCTTAACTAAGATTACTGAAATTAATAAAGTAGATCATAGGCTAAGACAAGTCTTTGTCTATGGACAAGGCCCTTACGGTGCAAAAAACCGTGAAATTCAAATCCATAGTCAACCTAAAAACTTTAATGTAACAAAGGCTAACTCAGTTATTAAAGTATACCAATCTCAAAATTTTGATGTTGATAACCCAGGAAGTCTTACTGAAATATCAAAAATAACATTTAAAGAAAAAACTGAAAATGGTTATACTAGATTAATAGCAGAGATACCTGCCACATATAAGGGAACAATACGTTTAGAAATTGAAACAAAGTATGATGAGAGATTTGGCGTAGGACTTGGTACTGACTATGATTCATTTAAGGAAGCAGGTCTATATACTCCACACAAATCATGGCTAGCCAATTCATACACTAATGAATCAGCTATTAACAAAGGCCCAGTTATAACTTACGAAACAGCTTGGGAATATGATAGCGAAATACCAAAACCACAAACTATTGATGTTCCAGAGAAAGATTTGTATGAAGATGAAACTTGGACAGTAGAAGGTTCTACTGGAAAACTTTACAAAGAATATAAATATGAATTAGCAGATGGCGTAAGAACTGGAAATAAAACAGCTACTGGAAATACCAAAGCGAATCCAGAGGCTAAAGCTGATGAGTACCATCACGGTACAAAGAAAAGACCAGAATCAAGAACAAGTACTCCAGTTAATAAAACTATAGAAGTGCCATTTGAAACAACAGTTAAAAATGATCCTAACTTAGCACAAGGAGTAATTGAAGTTGATTCACAAGGGGAAAATGGCGAGGCGGAATACCAATATTCTGTAACTTTCGATAGAAAAAATGAGCCTGATGCAACGAAACCTGAAAACTGGCCAGCTGATGTAGCGGTACCAGCAAAACAAGCTGGTGAAAGAATAGCAGCTTACAATATTATCTTGGTAAGGACTATTAAGGAGAAAACTGATAGAATTGAACGTCATGGATCAAGAGTTGATGGAGAAGAATTAGTAGATAATACTGCTACAATCACCAACAAACAAACAGGTCTTGATCTTAAGATTCTAAAAAGAGGTAGTGACGATAAAATTCTTGAAAACGCAGAGTTTACTCTTGAAAAATATACTGATGAATCTTATAAAACTAAGGATGATACTTTTAAGGATGTTTCTGGTAAATCAAATTCTAAGGGTAATGTTGAATTAAAAGATAAGGATGGTAATCCTGTAAGCCTACCTGTTGGATATTATAGACTTACTGAAACAAACTCACCATCAGGCTACAAGAAACTACAAGCTCCTTTTGATATAGAAGTGTACGAAGAGGCTGGTCAACTAAAGGCTAAATACAAGGGACCAGAACATACTTCTTATGACTATATACAAACTGATAAATCTTATGATAATACATCAGTTCAAACAGCTGATAATGGTATAAAGTACAAGTCTAAACTTGTAAGTATCAATACAGAATCCAAAACATATATTCAAAGAATATATATTGATACAAGAGGATATAGAGGAGCAAGTGATAAGATAAATATTCAAATTAATCCAAAACACAAAAGAGAAGAAACTGACCGTGGGCCAGGTAATGCACCAACTATAGATGTAGAAGGTGTCAAAACTGCCTACAGATCAACCTACAAGATTACTGGTGCTCCAACAAATGATAGTTTTGCAGACACAGTTCTAAACTCATACGACTTGTCTAGAAACGATGTAACTATGCTAAACACAGCTAGATGGAGACCATTTGATTGGGGATTTGACGAAGACATAATGAACCTTGATAAAGGCGGTGTATATTATATCGACGTTGAAGGTTTCTACGATGATGCTATCCTTACAGGAAAAGATAGCAAACAAGGAAATATTGAAACTATTCCACAAGAAGACTTGAAGAAACTCGAACTCAACTTTGATTTCTATGATGGAGCAAGAGAATTCCAACAAGCTACTGGAAGAGATAATCGAAGAAATATAATATTTAAAAAAGTTGATAAAGGCTCTTACCAACAAGGTAACCTTGCCTTAGGATTTACCAAGTTTGAAAAATCTCCTGACGGACAATTAGGTAAAACTGGTGGACGTATCTATCCTCTTCTAAAAGAAAGTGAAAGAACAAGGGTAAAAACTAGTATAGACCTTAAATCACTTTACTCATCAAAATCTTACACAGAAATTCCTCAAAGTGGAATGACTGTTGTAAACGAAGTAGAAAGATACAATGTAACCTTCTCTAAACATGGCCGTGACAATCCAAAAGATAATGTAAATAGTGAAAATGTAACAAAAAACAGGTTAGAAGGTGCGATATTTAAACTTCAAAAAGAAATTGCTAATACCTATACAGATATACCAGGAGCCTATGTAGGATCAGCCTTTAACGGTTACTTTGGTTTTAGAAACCTAGAACCAGGACGTTATAGACTAATGGAAGTCAAGGCACCTAAGGATTACAAGCCAATCACAGATCCACTCCTATACTTCACAATCAAAACTGTTAAGACAAACACAGGAGAAGTAGTAGACCCAGAAAGTGGAGATATAGTTGATCTTAAGACTGTAAATGTGAGATTTGTATCTAATGGAACTATTTACAATCTTTCAGAACTAGAAATGGAAGATCCTAAAGATTCTAATAGCACACTAAAAATTGGTGATAAATCTGTTTTATCTAAAGATATAGATATAGAAAAAGCTAAGATTATAAATCCTGAAACAGGGGCAAAAGTTCTACTAAAAGATTTAATAGTAGTAGGTGAGAAACAATATAAAGAAGATGGCAAAACTTACTATAATGAATATCCAGTAAAACAAATCAAAATCGTACCATCATCTAGCGGTTATATATCACTAGAATACGATAAGGCAAACGGTGTTTATCAATATGTTCCAGAAAAATCAACTTCTGAAAAAGATGGTAAACTAATCGACTTTGTAACAAGCGCTACAGCCAAGAACATGGGTAAAATCGTAAACGAAAAACCAGGTGAAGGTGAAATGACAGTTACAAAGGTCGACCAAAATGGTAATGAAATTAAGGCGAGTGAGCTCTTAGCTGGTGCTAAGTTTAAATTAACTAACTTATCAAATGGTTCAATAACAACTAAAACTGTTGGCGAAGATGGAACTATCCATTTTGACAAATTACCAATTGGTAACTACAGACTAGAAGAAGTTAAATCACCAGACGGTTATGTAAATACTAACCAAGTTTGGAACTTCACAATAGGTGGAGAAGGCTTAGATCCATATGCAGGTCCTATCGCAAGAACTGGTAGAGATTTATCAGATAAGATTAAACTCAATACTACAGATATGTATGTTCTAAACCCAGAAGATAAGACCAGCAAGAAGAGAAACGAAATCCATCCCCACTTTGGTGAAAGTATGGAATTTACCAACAAGTTTGCAGTTGATAAAAACATCAAGATAAACCCAGGGGATTATTTCGTACTCAATATGAGTGAGGTAACAGATCTTAACGGCATATCAGATAATGAAATAGAGAACTTAGATATCATTGCAGCGGGTATTGGTACTATAGCTAAGGCTGATTATGATAGGTCAAACAGAACTATAACCTATACATTTACAGATTATGCTAAGACTTACTCTCTAGTAGAATTTTCAAACAAACTAACTTCCTTCATTGACCTATATAAGGTTAGACAATCTGATCAAGGTTTAAGTAAACAACAAGTTGGATTCTATATTGGAAATGATAGAAGTCAATTAAGGGGTATGAAAGTTATCTATGACCTAGACTATGGTCATGAAGAAGATATCTATAGAAACAGGATCAACCTTGTTTCAAAGATAGTAAAATACAATCCACAAACAGGCGAATTCTTACATTACTATTATGTTAATAGACTAAGAGAAAAAACCGCTGGCCCTGTAGAGCTAAGATATGTATCAGAACAAGATATAGAAAATCTCAACATATCTGTAAGCTATTTATATAATAATTCTAATGTAGAAAACGACATGCCAGAGTCATTTGCTGTAAATGAAAATAGCAATAATCTATCTCAATTTGATACTGTAAGATCTCTCCAAAGATTAAATAAAGGATATTACACAAGTGTTAATTTTAATAATGGTATCCACAACACCCATTCTTATATAATAAAGGTAACTGGAAGGGTAGCTGAAAAGGATAAGTCTGAATATACAGCTCATGGAACACTCCTTAAATTTAACCAAAATTATTCACCAACCTATGCTGAAAGACATGACTCAGTTCGTCACTTTGTAAATGAGGCAAGCGGTAGTGTTAAACCAGAAATAGTAGCAGTCAACCCAGAAAACAAAATCTTGTTCAGGAAGGTTGACCAAGAAGGTAAGGCTCTAGCAAAAGCTAAGTTTAAACTAAAATACAAAGCAAAATCTACAGACAAGGAATGGTCTGATGTTGGTGATGAAGTAACAAGTGGCGAAGATGGTAAGTTTGAATTTACCAAACTAAAACCAGGTTTCTACGAGCTAGAAGAAACACTTGCACCAGAAGGCTACAATATCCTAACAAATCCTGCCTATGAATTTGTAGTAAATGATAACGGCAAGATTATAAGAAAGACTATTGGAGATAAACCTGACGAAGAAAAAGATACAGAAGAAGATGGTATTGTTCCTATATATATAGAAAATAAGAAGGATCAACACATAAGCTTCGAGAAAGTCGACGCAAATACTGGTAATCCACTAGAAGGTGCTGAGTTTGAAGTTTGGTATAAGAAAGAAAAGACTGGAGATTACTCTAAGACTGAGCTTAAATTGTATCAAAACGCTAATGGAGATAAGTTAGTCCTAAATAAAGATGAGACTGCTCCACAAGGATTCAACCCAGTAGATAAATTCACTACAGGCGCTGACGGACTAGTAGAATTTACCTTCTACGAATCTGGATATTATGCCCTAAAGGAAATTAAAGCTCCTAGTGGATATATAACTCCAAAAGATTATGTAAAAGAATTTGCAGCAATCGATGGAAAGATTCAAGTAGAAAAATATAAGGCTGATATGGTAGACATTGATACTAAAGATCCTATCCAAATAGAAAATAAAAAATTTACTCTTCCAATGACAAATGGACTAAGAGCATGGATTGGATTTACTATTTTAGGATTGATTTTAATGATTCTTGCTGTTTGGTATCACAACAAAAGAAAAAATAAATCATTAGACATCACTTCTAAGTAAAAATTACAAATATTTTTAAGATCTCGGTTTAAACCGAGGTCTTTTTTTGCTTAAAAGTAAAGATACTTTATCGATTATAAAAATGGTTAAAAAATGAAATTAATAATTGAATTTAGAAAATATTTATTTAATTATGTACTAATTTTTCTTTTTTCTATGATATAATATTTTTAAAGGAGTAAAGATGGGTTTTTTAATGTTTACTACTATAGAATTAGCCTTGTATGCTATTAATTCTATGATTGACTTTGATAAGAAAAAACAAATAAAATATGCTTCAGGCCTGATGTTTTTGGCCTTTTTTATATTTGCAGGACTTAGGGGAAGTGGAGATGCTGATTATTATAATTATCTTTATTTTGCAAAAGATATTGGCACAGACTTATCTAAAGTTTTTTCTGCTTATCCTGTTGAAATAGGTTTTAGAATTTCTTCGTATCTTATAAATTTATTGGGGATTTCTAGACAAGCTATAATAATTTTGATGAATTTGCTTTCTATTGTTCCTACTGCTTACATTTGCCTAAAAGAAAGTGAAAATCCTTTCTTGTCGGCTATAATTTTTTTGCCGATTTTTATACAATTTGATATGCAGACTTCAAGAACTGCAAGTTCTATAGGGCTTGGATTTTTGAGTATTTATTTATTTAGTAAGAATAAGAAAATTAAGTCAATTTTGGCTCTTTTATTAGCTCTTTCTTTTCACAAGTCGGCAGTAATTTTGTTGCCATTTTTTGTTTTGATGCAGATAAATTTATCCAAGGGATTTGAAATTATTGCTATGGGACTTAGTTTAATGATTTCTGTATTTTCAAAGCAAGTTTTGATGATTGTAGGTAAAATTTTAGGATCTATTGGTATGGGAACTATGAGTGTAAAGATTATGAATTACACTTTTGAGGGAAGATTTGCTAAGGAAATGAGCTTTGTTGATCCTAGAATTTTGTTTGCGTTATTTTTATTTTTAACTAGCTTAATATATTTTGACAAAAAGAAAATAAAAAAAATGTCGATAGAGGATATAAGTATAAAAGCTATTTGGTTTTGTGCAATAGTTTTGTTGGTATTTAGGTCATCAACAGCCATTGCTTTTAGGTTTTCAAACTTTTTTGGAATTTTCCAATTGCTTTATATACCAATCTTAATAAAAAAACTTAGAAAAGAAGATGAGTATGTTCATTTTTTAGTCTACTTATCTATTTTTGTTTATATTTTGCCTTATGCTATATTTTTGATGGCAAAGGCTCCAGCTTATGAGTTTTTCTTTACAAATGAACAAGCTATATTATCACTGAAGGATTAGGGGGAGAAAATGGAAAAAATTAAATCGTCAGAAATAGGAAAAATTATAAAAGATAAGTTAAAATATGTTTGTATTTCAGCACTTGTATTTTTCCTTATTGGGTATTTTTATACAAATTCTAAAACAAAAAATACTTATGAGGCAAAGGCAGCTGTTCTTATAACAGAAAATAAGGGAGAAGATTTGACCTATAATACTTTGATGCTCAATGAAAAATTGGCTAATATTTATGGGGAAGTATTAAATTCAGCAGATCTTTACCAAAATGTTGCAAAAAAAATGAATGATGAGGACTTGGCTGATAAATTAAAAGATAATTTAAACACAGAAATTAATGCACAAGCAGGTATTATAACTTTTGAATATAAGGATAAGGGTGAAAAAGAAACAGCACAAGCCTTAAATTATATTATTAGTGAATTTCAAAAAGACATTAAAGATCTTTTGGGAAAAGATAACATGGAAGTTTTGCAAAATGTAAGTCTTAGTGATGCATCAAGCAAAAAACCTATCCTTATAGGAATATTTTTAGGGCTAATGGCTCTAATCTTATCACTAGTAATTATAGTTACAAAAGAATTTATAGCTGGAAAAATCAGATCTTACCATTATTTTGATAATATTGATGTGGATTTATTAGGAGTTATTGATGAAAAATAATAATTTAATAAATGAAAAAATTGCAGTAAAGCTTTCAAATAAAAAAGAAAAAACCTTGGGACTAATAAATTTAGGTTTAAAAAAAGAAGGTCAAAGTTTAGAAATTGCAAAAGAATGTGCAAAAATAAAATCT
>OLJD01000265.1_pt1 | contig 14591 bp, 15 predicted proteins | sample 1601441 | NCBI WGS metagenome assembly OLJD01 (sample SAMN04436853, study PRJEB24849) | human gut metagenome | biome: human gut; feature: NICU; material: stool | host: Homo sapiens | place: USA: Saint Louis, MO | collected 2011-10-01 | reverse complement strand
AGGGATAAAAACTTATTATATTACAGGAAATCATGAAGAAGCAGGCCCAATGCTTGATGAATTTATAAAAGAAATTGAGAAATTGGGAATAAAATATTTGAAAAATGATGGAGAATATATAGAAATAAGAAAAGAAAAAATTTATATTTATGGACTTTCTTATCATAATTATTCATTTGAAAACTACAATACTAATGATAAAAATTTAAATATTATTTTAAGTCATTTTTCTAAAAATGCTAGAGAAAATCTTTGTGATAATATGGATATAATTTTTTCAGGTCATACCCATGGAGGACAAGTTAGATTTCCAATAATAGGAGCTTTACTAGCACCTGGAGAAGGATATTTTCCAAAATATGATAAGGGATTATTTAAATATAAAAATGCACAAATATATATAGATTCAGGACTTGGAAACACCCTTATGGATTTAAGATTTTTAAATAGGATACAATTTTCCAACATCACTATCAAGCGCCAATAGTTTAATGGTAAAACAAAAGTGTCCGAAGCTTAAGATAGGGGTTCGATCCCTCTTTGGCGTGCCAAAAAAGGCTTGTTGTATTATGAAAAATCATTCATTTTACAACAAGCCTTATTTCTTATTTATTTTCTTTTATATATAAAATCAAATCTTTTATTAAATCTTCTTTTGTTGTATAAATTCTTGGTTTTCTGAATTTATTTCCGTCTTTGTCAACATAGGAAAGTCCTGTTACAAGTTTATTTATATATAAAAAATCATTTTGGAAGATGTCTTTTTTCATTGGTGAAAATTTATCTTCTTTGTCGTTTCCGCCAAGTCTAATATCTGTATAAAGTTGAAAAATTTGTATTCCTCTTTCAAAGGCTATTCCCATTTCTGCAGCAAGTCCCAAATCTTTTGTATCCATTAATCCTATTAGAATATCAGAATTTTTTAGTCTCTCATAATCTGCCAAAAGTATATCATAATTTGTTGTAAATCCAGCTGATTTATCATTTATTTCTAGATTTTGTCCTGGATTATAAATTTCTATATCAGAAAATTCTTTTTCCAATGCTTTTTGAATTTCTAAAGCTTGCCATCTTTGTCCTTCTGTAAATAAGTCACAACCTAAATATATTTTCATATTACCACCTTTCATGTCTTTATTATAGCATAAAAAAATAAGGGCGAACCCTTATTTAAATTGAATATTTATTGTATAATCTTCTAGACTATTGTCTATATTTATTATTTCTTTTATTGCTTTTTCACATTTTTTATTTGCTTCTATCAAGATTCCTTTATCAATTGCTTTTTTTTCTACAGATTTTTTTTGATTTTTTGCAAAATCATTGTAATCTTCAACTTTTATAGGATTAAAAATTGAAGTTTTTTGGTCGAAAATTTTTAGGGAATCTTCATATATTTCATGTGATAAAATTTTTGATTTTGGTAATTTTATATTTATGGTCTTAGCTGATACTTTTACATCCATTTTATCAAGATCCACTCCACATGAAATCATGCCGTCATAAGAAACGATGAATTTTTTTTGAGTAAATGGTATATCATATCCATAAAACTTATTTGAGTTTTCGAATTGTCCCATATTTGTGTATGAATATTTTAAACTTGTAAGTTCCTTGGCATTTTCTATTCTATTTTGAATTAATTTGTTATCTATTTTATTTTCATTTTTATTTGTATAATAGTTATAAGAAAATACTAAACAAATTACTAAAAGAATAGCTATTATAATATTTTTTATTTTTGACATTTTTTTTTGATATTTTTTCTCCTTTATTAATAATTAATATTATCTTATTTTAATTATTCTAAATTACAAGTCATAAATTAAAAAAATCAAAAAATATCAAAAAACTTTCTTGACAATTAAAATTTACCTTGGTATTATGAACTTGAACGAAGAATATGGCTCATAGAAATGGGCGAAAGTGTACCTAGGGATCTGTTTTTTCAAGACCGAGCGGTACGGATATTTTTAAGTATTACACCAGAGGGATAAAAGCCCAGGAGGATAGGTTTCGTAGCCTGTCCTTCTGGGCTTATTTTTTGTAAAAATTTTTAAGGAGAAAAAAATGAATACAATTTACGAAGGTAAGACAAAGAATTTAGTTGAAGAAAATGGAAAATACTTCTGTTTATTTAAGGATACTATGACAGGAACTGATGGAGTATTTGATACAGGTGGAAATCAAGTTGCTGGTGAAAAAGAAGGTGCCGGTGCTGAATGTTTAAAAGTTTCTAAATTTTTCTTTGAAAAAATAAATGAAGCTGGTGTAAAAACTCATTATCTTGGAGCTGATCTTGACAAAAATCTTATGGAAATTGAAAAATGTACAGTTTTTGGAAAGGGTTTAGAAGTTATTACAAGATTTAAAGCTGTTGGATCTTTTATGAGAAGATATGGACTTTATGCAACAGAAGGTCAAGACCTTGATGCTTATTCTGAAATTACTTTAAAAGATGATGATCGTGAAGATCCACTTATTACTGAAGATGGTTTAGTTGAATTAAATATTTTATCTCACGATGAATATAAAGAAATTATTGAAGAAAATAAAAAAGTAGCAAAACTTGTAAAAGATATTTTAGCTGAGTATGGTCTTGATCTTTATGATATTAAATTTGAATGGGGAAGACTTGCTTCAACTGGTGAAGTTGTTTTGATTGATGAAGTTTCTGGTGGAAATATGAGAGCATATAAAGATGGAACTTATATTGAACCAATGGAACTATCTAAATATTTAGGACTTTAATAAGGAGTTTACATGAAAGTTTCTATAATTATGGGATCACTGTCTGATAGCCCAATTGCTGATAAGGTTGTTTCTAAATTAATGGAATTTGGTATTGATTATGAAGTTAAGGTAATTTCTGCTCACAGAGCTTTAAATAGTTTAGAAAAATACGTTAAAGAAAGCGAAGATGAAAGCGAAGTTTATATAGGAATTGCTGGAAAGGCTGCTCATTTATCAGGGGTTATTGCAGCTTTAACAACAAGACCTGTAATAGGAATTCCTGCAAAATCATCTCATCTTGGAGGAATCGAAGCTTTACTTTCTACAGTTGAAATGCCTAGTGGAGTTCCAGTTGCGACAGTTGCAATTGGTGGTGGTGAAAATGCTGCAATTTTAGCTACAGAAATTCTTTCAGTAAAATATGATTCTTTAAGAGAAAAATTAAAGGATATGAGAGTAAAAATGAAAGAAACTATAGATAATTCTGAATATGAATATAAGGCAAATTAATAATGAGTGGAATTGTAGGGATATTTTCAAAAAAAAATTATAAAAATATATTCCCAGATCTTTATTCTGCCCTCTATGCTATTCAACATAGAGGACAGGAAGCTATGGGAATTTCTTTGCTTTCTCATGAAAAATTATCAGAAATAAGAGGTAAGGGAGAAATTGCAAATAATATTAGCCTTGATAATATATCAACTCTTGCAGGAAATGTTGGTCTAGGTCATGTAAAATATATGTTTGATGAAGATGATAGGTCACTTTTGCCAATGCCTTGGATGTTTTATCCAAAAAATTCAAATCATAAAAATTTAATAGCTATTGATGGCAAATTTTTTAATGAAAATTCTCCAGAAGAAATTGTCAATAATTTAAATTCAAAAAATATAGATGAAATTATTGAATATGTTAATAATTTAAATGGAGTATATTCACTTTTAGTTTTAAGTGATGAAAGAATGATTGCGGTTAGAGATCATTATGGAATTAAAAACCTTTGCGTCGGAAAAAATGATGAAAATTATATAGTAGCTAGTGAATCATGTGCAATTGAATCTATTGGTGGAGAGCTTTGTCATGAATTAAAACCTGGAGAAATTTATATAGTAGATAAGAATGGAGAAAAATCATATTTTACAAAAGAAATTTCAAATTCTCCTTGTATTTTTGATTTTGTTTATACTGCTAGACCTGATTCATGCATAAATGGTATTAGTGTTTATGATGCAAGAATTAAAATGGGAGAAATTCTTTATAAAGAACATCCAGTTGATGCAGATATTGTTGTGGGTAGTCCAGATAGTGGACTTATTTCTGCTGTAGGATTTTCTCGTGCTTCTAATATAAAATATGAAAGAGCCATTGTTAGAAATAGATATATAAATAGAACATTTATTCTTCCAACAGATTCAATGAGAAAAAAAGGAATAAAAATAAAATTAAATCCTATAAAACATCTTTTGGAAGGAAAAAGAGTTGTGCTTGTTGATGATTCAATTGTAAGAGGAAACACTATGAAAAGAGTCATAGAAATATTAAGAGAATCAGGCGCAAAAGAAGTTCACGTTAGAATTTCCTCTCCTCAAGTTGTAAAAGAAGAAAAATATACATTTGATGTTGCTGATAAAGAACATTTGATAAGCAATAATAGAAGTGTTGAAGAAGTAAGAGAAATAATTGGAGCAGATTCTTTGGGATTTATTTCCCTTGAAGGATTAAGAGAAGCTTGTGGAAACAAAACATATTATGAAAATTGTTTTGATGGATTTAACCCTTTAGAAAGGATGTAAAATGCCAATAAATTATAAAGATGCCGGTGTTAATGTAGAAAATGGTCAAAAAGAAGTAGAATTAATTAAAAATATTGTAGAAAAAACTCAATCAAAAAATGTATTAAGTAAACTTGGAGGATTTTCTGGACTTTTTAGTCTTGAAAATTTAGATATAAAAAATCCAGTTTTAGTTTCAGGAACTGACGGAGTTGGAACAAAAGTTATGCTTGCTCAAATGATGGATAAACACGATACAATTGGAATTGATTGTGTAGCAATGTGTGTAAATGATATTTTATGCCAAGGTGCAAGACCCTTATTTTTTCTAGACTATATTGCATGTGGTAAACTTATTCCTGAAAAAATGGAAAAAATTGTAAAAGGTGTTGCCGATGGTTGTCTTGAAGCAAAATCTTCTTTGATTGGTGGAGAAACTGCAGAAATGCCGGGTCTTTATAAGAAAAATGACTATGATCTTGCAGGATTTTGTGTAGGAATAGTTGATAGGGAAAAAATAATTACTGGAGAAAAAATAAAAAAAGGAGACCATATTTTTGGATTAAGATCTTCTGGAATTCATTCAAATGGATATTCTCTTGTAAGAAAAATTGTTTTAGAAAAAGAAAAGCTATCTTTAGATCAAAAAATTGAGGGACTTGAAAGAAGTCTTGGTGAAGAATTATTAAAACCAACAAAAATTTATGTTAAAGAAATTTTATCCTTACTTGATAAAATTGAGATCAATGGCCTAAGCCATATAACTGGTGGTGGATTTTATGAAAATATACCAAGAATGATTCCAGATGGACTTTGTGCAAAAATTGACCTTACAAATATAAAACCTCCAAAAATATTTTCACTTTTACAAGAGTGGGGAAATCTTGATAAAAAAGATATGTACGAAACTTTTAATATGGGAGTAGGATTAGTTTTTGCAGTAGACGAAAAATATGTAGAAATAGTAAAAGAAGTAGTTGATGATAATGAATTATTAGATCTTGGAGAAATTGTAGAAAATGATAAGAAAATCGACCTCAAATTCTAAAAAAATTGCCATATTAATATCAGGATCTGGAACTAATCTTCAAGCTATAATTGATGCATGTGAAAATAGAAAAATTAATGGAGAAATTTCAATAGTTATTTCAAACAAAAAAGATGCTTTTGGACTTGAAAGAGCAAAAAAATCCTCTATAAAAACTATGGTTTGTACAGACAATGATTTGCTACTTAATACATTAAAAAAAGAAAAAATCGACCTTGTAGTTCTTGCAGGATATCTAAAAATTTTACCTCAATCAATAATAGATCAATATGAATCAAAAATTATTAATATCCACCCATCCCTCATACCTTCATTTTGTGGGATGGGATTTTATGGAAGAAGGGTCCATGAAAAAGTTTTTGAAAAAGGTGTAAAATTTACAGGAGCAACTACTCACTTTGTGACAAAAGATGCTGATGCTGGTCCAATAATTTATCAAGAAATTGTAAAAATTAACCAAGATGACACAATCGATGAAATAGCAGAAAATGTATTGGAAAAGGAACATGAAATTTTAACAAAATCTGTAAGAGATTTTTGTGATGATTTATTTTACATAAAAGATAATAAGGTTTTCGTAAAAAAATAGGAGTTTTTGATGAAAGTTTTAATAATTGGAAATGGTGGGAGAGAACATGCATTAGCATGGAAAATTTCACAATCAAAAAAAGTAGATCAAATTTTTATGGCAAAGGGAAATGCTGGAACAGATTCTTTTTGTACAAATATTGATATTGATCCAACTGATATAAAATCATTGGTTGATTTTTCAAAAAAGGAAAAGATAGGTCTAACAATTGTAGGTCCTGAAGATCCACTATGTATGGGAATAGTAGACGAATTTGAAAAAAATAATCTTAGAATTTTTGGACCAAATAAAGAATGTGCAAAATTTGAAAAATCAAAAAAATTTACCAAAAATTTCTTAGAAAAATATAAGATACCAACAGCAAAATATAAATCTTTTGATAATTATGATGAAGCTAAAAGTTCATTAAAAGATTTTTCTTATCCTTTAGTAATAAAAGCTGATGGGCTTTGTCTAGGAAAAGGCGTTATAATATGTGATGACGAGAAAAAAGCTCTTGAAAGCTTAGATGATATTTTTAAAAAGAAAATATTTGGAGATGAAGGAAAAACTGTTGTTATAGAAGAATTCCTAAAAGGTGAAGAGGCATCACTTTTGTGTTTGGTTTCAAATAATAAATTATTTCCATTAGAAACTTGCAAAGATCACAAGCAAATTTATGATGGAAACAAGGGACCAAATACCGGAGGAGTTGGAACATATTCTCCTAGTAAATTTTCGGAAAAAACAGAAAAAAATATAGAAAAAATATTAAAACAAATTGAAAATGGATTTAATAATTCAAAACTTTCTTACAATGGGATTTTGTTTATTGGTTTTATGATAGATAATGATTTGCCAAAAGTATTAGAATTTAATGTAAGATTTGGAGATCCAGAAACAGAAACCTTAATGCCAAGACTTGAATCAGACCTTGTAGAAATTATAGAAAAAACTCTTGATAAGAGCCTAAAAAAAGATGATATAAAATGGTCAGATGATTATTCTCTATCATTAATTCTCGTTTCTGATGGTTATCCATTAAAATATGAAAAAAATAAAGAAATAAATGGACTTGAAGATGTAAAAAATTCGTTAATTTTTCACAATGGAACTAAATTAGAAAATGGAAAAATTTTAACAAATGGCGGACGAGTTCTTACAATAAATGCCAAAGCAAAAACTTTAGAGCTTGCAAGAAAAACCGCCTATGATGATTGTGAAAAAATAAAATACGAAAATAAATATTATAGAAAAGATATAGGATTAAATTAGCTAGTTTTACTAGCTTTTTTTATTTGCTTAAACAATTTAATTAGAAATCAAGATAATTAACAAATATAAATGAAAAATAATTTGCAATATGTTATAATAAAACATATATTTAATTTTTTAAAATATAGAAAGGAAAAATTTATGAGAATTAACACAATTTGGATTACAGGAGCACATGGAAGACTTGGTTCGACTCTTCTAAGATATTTAGATCCTTTGGAAGCTGAAATAATTGCAACTGACAAGGACGAAGTAGATATTACAAAACAAGAAGAAGTAAATTTATTTGTAGATAGAAATAGACCAAAAATAATAATTAATTGTTCAGGAATTACTAATAGATTAAAATGCGAAAATGATCCTGACAAAGCATATTTGTTAAATGCCTTGGGAGCAAAAAATATTGCTATAGCATCAAATAGGGTAAGGGCAAAACTTGTTCAATTATCTACTGCAGATGTTTTTGATGGACAAACAATTCACCCATACAAAGAAATTGACAAGGCAAATCCAAATTCAGTTTATGGAAAAAGTAAATTTTTGGGAGAAGAATTTGTAAAAGATTTTGCTGATAGATATTTTATTGTTAGAGTCTCAAGACTTTATTCTAAAGAAAATAATTTAATTGAATCAATAATAGAACAAGCAAAAAATGGACTTGTAAAAGTACCAAAATCAAGATATGGATCACCAACGTCAGCTTATGAACTTTCAAAATTTTTAATTTCAATTATAGGAACTAATGCTTATGGAATTTACCATGCTTCATGTGAAGGAACTTGTTCTTTTAGAGCTTTTGCTCAAAAAATTATTGATATAACAAAAATTGATGCAAAGGTAGAAGAAGTTAGGGATTCTGATAGGATTGATTACGAACCTGCCTTTAGAGGAATTGATAATTATTTTTTGGATCTTTTGGGAAAAAATACTTTTTCATCTTGGGAAGATTCTTTAAAAGATTATCTGAGAAGGGAGTATGGATATGAAAGCTAAATCTGATAAAAAGTTAAGCTTAACATCTAAAATTTTTATCGCCCTAATTTGTGGAATGATTCTTGGGATTGTAATGCATTATTTTGTACCTAAAAGTCATATCAAAGATGACATTATAATTGATGGAATTTTTTATTTATTAGGTCAAATGTTTATAAGAGCTATGCATATGCTAGTTGTTCCACTTGTATTTTTTTCAATTGCTGATGGATGCAGAAATATGGGAGATACAAAAACTCTAGGAAAAGTTGGAATAAGAATTGTTTTATTTTATCTTTTAACTACAGCTCTTGCAATAATAATAGCTCTTTCTTTGGCATCAATAATAAATCCTGGTAAGGGAATGAATATGGAATTGGGATCTAATGAGTTTAAAATGGAAACTGGAGAAAAAACTTCAATGAAAGATACGCTATTAAATATGATTCCAACAAATCCTATTGAAGCTTTGGCAAAGGGTGATATGTTACAAATAATAATTTTTGCAGTTATAGTTGGACTTTTGATTGCAGGAATGGAAGATAGAATGGAAACATTGGGCAATATAATTACAGAAATGAATGATTTAATGATGAGTATGACCATGGCTGTAATGAAACTTGCACCAATTGGAGTATTTTTCTTAATAGCAAGAACATTTTCAAATCTTGGTTATGATGTTATTTTATCAATGTTATCATATATGATTTCTGTAATTTTGGGACTAGCTTTCCAACTTTTAATAGTTTATATGCTACTTTTAACGATTTTTGTAAGAGTAAATCCATTTTCGTTTTTGAAAAAATATTTTCCAGTTATGACTTTTGCATTTTCAACCGCATCATCAAATGCAACAGTTCCTTTAAATATTCAAACTCTTGAAGATATTGGAGTTGATAAGAAAATTTCATCATTTACAATACCACTTGGAGCGACAATAAATATGGATGGAACTGCAATAATGCAAGGAGTAGCTGTAGTATTTATTGCAAATGCTTACGGAATAGATTTAACTTTGAATAATTATTTAACTGTAATATTAACAGCAACAATTGCATCAGTTGGTACTGCAGGAATCCCGTCAGTTGGACTTGTAACACTTTCAATGGTTCTATCATCAGTTGGTCTTCCAGTAGAAGGAATTGCTATGATAATGGGAATAGACAGAATTCTAGATATGGCAAGAACAGCCGTAAATACAACAGGAGATGCATCAGGTACAATAATAGTTGCAAATTCTGTAGGTTCATTTGATAAAGAAAAATTTAATAAGAGGGTTTAAAGAAAAAAAGTTGATAAAAAAATTTTTATCAACTTTTTTAAATTTATTTATTTAATTTTTTTGGCAATTTGGGCAAATTCCTGTAAATTCAAAACTATGTCCTTTAATAATAAATCCTGTTTCTTTTTCAATCTTTTTTTCAACTTCATGAATTGGGCAGTTTTCTACAATAAATTTCTTATTACAAGACATGCAAGTAATAAAATGTTTATGATCATTTGTGTTTAATTGAAAATATGAAATTCCATCTAGGTTTGTGTTTTTTAAGAGAAGTCCTACTTCTTCAAGTGTATTTAAATTTCTATAAATTGTAGAAAGATCTAGATTTATCTTATCATTTTTTAATTTTTCTAAAATTTCTTCTGCTGAAATTGGATCATTATTTTCAATTATTTTTTCTAAAATAATTATTCTTTTTTCTGTGACTCTAATATTTTTATTTCTTAATAAATCTCTTGCTTTCAAAAAATTCACCTCTTAATTTATAATATCATATTGACAAAAAATAAAACAGTTATATAATACTTCTTGCAAATGATTTGCAAATAAGGAGGAAAAAATGAAAAAGAAATTTTTAGCGATAGCTTTAGTTTTGGGTCTTTTTGTAACAGGATGTGCAAAAAATAACCAAACAAGTAGCTCAAATAATTCAAATAGTTCAAACGAAACAAGTCAAAGCGAAAAATCTGAAAAAGAAACTATATATGCTTCTTTTTATCCAATTTATAATCTAACTAAACAAATAGCTGGAGATAAATTTAATGTAGAATCTTTTACAAATTTAAATACAGAAGTTCATGATTTTGAACCATCAGCAAAAGATATGGCAAAATTATCTGATGCTAAGGTTTTATTTTTAAATGGAGCAGGTCTGGAATCTTGGAAAGACAAGGTAGAAGAAGCTTCAAAAATAGAAATGGTTGATACATCTAAGGGAATTGATTTAATAAAAACTGAAGATGAAGAAGATCATGACCACGAAGACAAAGACAATCATGACCATGAAGGATCACAAGAAGATAAAGATAGTGATCATCACGACCACAAAGACAAAGATGCCCCTGACCATGAAAGCATGGAAGATAGTGAAGACTCTGACCACCATGATCACGAAGATGCTGATCACCACGATCATGACCACGAAGATGCTGATCACCATGATCATGACCACGAAGATGAAGAAGAAGGACATCACCATCACCACCATGGTATGTATGATCCACATATTTGGTTAAGTCCAAAAAATGGAATTATTCAAGCAAATAATATTGCTGACAAACTTTCAGAAATAGACCCAGAAAATAAAGATTATTATATGGGAAATTTTGAAAAAATAAAAAAAGAACTTGAAGAAATTGATAAAACTTATGGAGAAAGATTAAAAAATAAAGAAAATAAAAAATTCTTAGTAGATCATGAAGCATTTTCATATCTTGCTCGTGATTATGGTTTAACTCAAATTCCACTAACTTCAATTACTTCAACAAGTGAAACTGATGCAAAAACAATGAAAGATTCCATTGACTATGTTAAAAAAGAAAAAATTTCAGCACTTTTCTATGAAAAAGGTGGTTCTGATAAAAATGTTAAGACTTTAGCAAATGAATTATCACTTGACTCAAAGGCTATAAATACTATAGAATATGCAAGTGATGATGATTTGAAAGCTAATAAAACTTATCAAGAGATGATAAAAGAAAATTTAGAATTAATGGAAAGTAGTTTAAAATAAATGAAAGATATAGAAGTTAAAGATTTAGTCTTTTCTTACGGCAAGGATAATATATTAAAAAATATAAGTTTTGATTTAAATAGGGGAGATTTTTTGACTATCCAGGGCGAAAATGGCTCTGGAAAGTCTACCCTTATAAAATTAATTTTAAAAGATTTGAAGAAAAAATCAGGACAAATAAAATTATTTGGTAAAGACATTGAAGAATTTGATGATTTTTCTAAAATCGGATATGTACCCCAAGTTAATGATGCAAACAAAGTAGCCTTTCCAGTAACTGGAAAAGAATTTGTTGTTTTAAATTTGTATAAAAAGTTTAATATTTTTAATAGGCCAACAAAAAAATGTTATAAAAAAGTTTATGATACTTTTGAAATTTTAAATATAGAAAATCTTTTAAATATTCCCTTTAATCAACTTTCGGGAGGCCAAGCTCAAAAGGTTATGATTGCAAGGGCAATGGTCAACGATCCTGACCTTCTTATTTTGGATGAGCCTACTGTTGGCGTTGATGAAAATTCAAAAAGAGACTTTCTTAAACTTCTAGCTCACTTAAATAATAAACATAAGATTTCAATTTTGATGATTTCTCATGAGATGGATATTGTAAGAGAATATTCTAAAAGACAAATTAGAATAAAAAATGGAAGGATAGTAGATGCTTAGTTATGAATTTATGCAAAGGGCTCTTTTAGTTGGCCTTATGCTTGCAATAATAATTCCTATGATTGGAATTGTTATGGTTAATAGAAGGACATCAATGATAGGTGATGCCTTATCACACACTGCTCTTTCGGGAGTTGCACTTGGTCTAATTATTGGAATAAATCCAGTTTTTTCATCAATAATAATTTGTATTATTGCAAGTTTTGCTATAGAAATAATAAGGAAAAAATTCAAAAACTTTGGTGATATGGCTACAGCTATAATAATGAGTTTAGGAATAGGACTTGCAGCTATTATGTCAGATTTTACACCAGGTGGGACGAGTTTTGAATCATTTTTGTTTGGTTCAATTACAAGTGTTACAAAAACTGACCTTATTGTTGTAAGTGTAATTTTTATTTTTGTTTTATTTTTTAGCCTTTATCTATACTATCCTCTTTTATATAATTCAATTAGTCCATTAATGGCAAATTTGGCAGGGATTAATTCGAAATTAGTTTCAAATATTTTTACATTTTTGACAGCTGTTACAATTGGGATTTCTGCAAAAACTGTGGGGGCTTTGATGATTTCATCTCTTATGGTCCTTCCTGTTGCAAGTGGACTTTTAATTTCAAAATCTTATAAGGAAACTTTTATAAAATCAATAATTATTGCAATAATTTATATGATTTCAGGAATTAGCGCAAGTTTTTATTTAGGAATAAAACCAGGTGGTGCTATTGTAGTCATAGCTGTTATTGGAATGATAATTTCATTAATAATTCAAAAAATTTTTAAAAGATAGGTTCGCCTGTCTTTTTTTTGTGAAAATTTTCTATGTTATAATTAATTAAGACTTAAAAATAGAAAGGTTTAATATGAAAATAATAATTTCACCTGCAAAAAGGTTTAAACATTTTGAAAACGAAAAAACAGAAGGACTTTTATTTGAAGAAGAAACAAAAGAATTGGTAGAAAAATTTAGAAAATTTTCTATAAATGATTTAGCAAATATGTTTTCTTGCAACGATGATTTAGCAATAAAAGCCTATTATGATTACAAAGATTTTGATTTTAATAATTTAATAAATCCTGCAATTTTTTCTTATGATGGACTAGTTTTTAAACAATTTAAAAAAGAAGATTTTAATGATTTGGCTTATTTAAATGACCATGTTTATATAATTTCTGCCCTTTATGGACTTTGTAAGCCTTTTACAGGAATTTCTGATTATAGGTTATATATGGATTCAAAAGGAATTGATATGCCTGGATTTTGGGCTGATAAAATTTATGAAAAAGCCTTTGAGGATGAAAATTTCATTATAAATTTGGCAAGTGCAGAATATGCAAAACTTTTAAAAAAATATTTAAAAAAAGATCAAAAATTATTAACCTTAACATTTAAGGAGGATAGGTCAGGAAAAATTAGATCAATTGTTTCCTATACTAAGCAAATGCGTGGTAGAATGCTTAAATATTTGATAAATAAAAAAATTACAGATCCAGAAGAAATAAAAAAGATTTCTCTCTGCGATTATAATTATGACTCATATAATTCAACTGACGATGAATTTATATTTGTGAGGAAGTCTTGATGAAACTATTACATTTATCAGACCTTCACATAGGAAAAAGTATAGGTTCATATTCGCTTTTAGAAGAACAAAAATATTGCCTTGACCAAATTTTAGAAATTATAAAAAATGAAAAAATCGACATAGTAATTATAGCTGGAGATATTTTTGATACTTCTATTCCAAATAGCGAGTCTATGAAAGTATATTCTGACTTTGTTGATAAGATTATTTTTGATTTGAAGAAAAAAATAATAGCAATTTCCGGAAATCATGATTCAGGAAAAAGACTAGAAATTTCTAAAAGTTTTTTTGAAAAAAATTCTTATTATATTTTTGGAAATTCTTTTGATAAATCATTAACTTTTAAAGATAAATATGGAATAGTAAATTTTTATCCCATTCCTTATATTTCCCTAGCAAGGGCAAAAAATGAAATTGATTCAAATATAGAAAATTTTACAGATTTATATAGGATTCTTCTTAAAGATATAGATTATAAAGATAGGAATGTTTTGATAAGTCACTGCTATGCAAATGAGAAGGCATTTGAAGATGAGGAAATTGAAGGGGAAAAACCTCTTACAATTGGGGGAAATGACGCTATGGATGCAAATTTATTTAAAAATTTTGACTATGTAGCCTTAGGTCACCTTCACAGAAAACATTTTGTAATCAACGAGAAAATTAGGTATTGTGGAACTTTCATGAAATATTCATTTTCTGAAATAGGGCAAAAAAAATCAGTAACTGTTGTGGATTTAAAAGATAATATTTCTATAAAAGAAATAGAGATAAGACCCTTAAATGATTTTTGTCAAATTGAAGATTATTTTGAAAATATTTTAAAAATGGAAAATTCAAATGACTATATAGATTTTATTTTAAAAGATGATTATCCTATATATTCACCTATGGCAAAATTAAAAATGAAATTTCCCCATGCAGTTTCTATAAAATATAAAAATACTATTGATTTAG
>OLJD01000250.1_pt1 | contig 15497 bp, 16 predicted proteins | sample 1601441 | NCBI WGS metagenome assembly OLJD01 (sample SAMN04436853, study PRJEB24849) | human gut metagenome | biome: human gut; feature: NICU; material: stool | host: Homo sapiens | place: USA: Saint Louis, MO | collected 2011-10-01 | reverse complement strand
TAATGGTTTCTCATTAATTCAAAATAAAATTACATATCTTTTACATCTTATTTTAATAACTGTTTGCCCTTACTCAACTATTTTTTTAATATATCTTCAAGACATATCATAGAAAAACCTGAGACATTATAAATGACTCAGGTTAAATTTATATATGATTAGTACAAGTACTCTTTTATCAATTTTAACAACCCATTTTCAAAACAAAATGATGATTTAAATTCTTTCACTTTCTTGTTTGAATAAGTTTTAAAATACCTCCACATCGTCCACAACGCATTTTTTCAAGATTCACACGCTTTATACGAATAAATTCTTGTTCACAATAGATGCACCTATATTTATAATTAGCTCTATCTTGATAAGATTCTGTCGGAGTACAAAACCTAGGTGCTCCTACTTTGGCACTCAAAATTTTGAATGCTTTATCACGATGTTGATATCCTTCACCAGCTAAATGAAGAAAATAATGACACAGTTCATGTTTTATGATATCAATGACTGCTTTTTCTCCAAACATTTCATACTGTTTTGGATTTATTTCTATATTATGACTACTTAATATATATCTACCGCCAGTGGTACGTAAACGCTTATTATAATATACCTCGTGCTTAAAAGCTTTGCCAAAATACTTTATCGCTATACTTTCGGTAAGGCTTTGTAATGCTAAATTATTCATTTGGGTCAACCATAGTCAATGAAACTTTGCCTTTATTTTCATCTATATCTAAAATCCAAACTTCTACAATATCTCCTACACTTATCATATCCATTGGATTTTTAACGAATTTCTTAGATAATTTTGATATGTGTACTAGCCCGTCTTGTTTAACACCGATATCTACAAATGCTCCAAAGTCAACAACATTTCTTACTGTACCATTCAACTTCATGCCTTTAGATAAATCTTCAATCGATAATACATCGGACTTCAAAATAGGTGTTTCAAATTCATCTCTTGGATCTCTATTAGGTGCAATCAAAGATTGTATTATATCTTTTAATGTAGGTTCACCAATATTTAATTGAGACACAAGTGTTGAAATATTAACATTTGATAACGTATTTTTGAGTTTAACGGAACCTATATCTTGTGCAGTTAAATCTAGTTGATGAAGCATGCGATATGCAACATCGTAACTTTCAGGATGTATTGCAGTATTATCTAAAGGTTCTTCACCATCAACAATTCTTAAAAAACCAATACTTTGCTCAAATGTTTTTGCACCTAATCGTTTAATACTACTTATTTCTTTATGATGTTTTATAGGTCCGTTTTCTTCTCTATAATCAATAATATTTTGAGCGATAGTTGATGTAAGACCTGATACATATTGTAACAAGGATTTAGAAGCAGTATTCACATCCACACCAACTTGATTGACGGCAGTCTCTACTACAAACGTTAAGGCACTACTTAAATCTTTTTGATTGACATCATGTTGGTACTGTCCTACTCCTATAGATTTAGGATCTATTTTAACAAGTTCGCTTAAAGGGTCCTGAACTCTTCTACCAATTGAAACTGCACTTCGTTCTTCTACTTGAAAATCTGGAAATTCTTGTCTAGCAATTTCTGATGCTGAATAAACTGATGCGCCAGCTTCATTGACTATGATAAATTGAGCTTGAAGTTGATATTTTTTTATTACTTTAGCAACAAATTGTTCAGTTTCTCTACTCGCAGTACCGTTACCAATCGCTAAAAGCTCAATATTATAGTCACTTATCACCTTTACTAGCTCTTTTTCCGCTTCCTCAACTTTTGATATTGGTGGATGAGGATAAATAACACCTTTAGCAATAAAGGTACCAAATGGATTGACGACAGCAAGCTTGCAACCTGTTCTAAATGCTGGATCTACTCCAAGAATTTGTTTACCTTTCATTGGTGGTTGTAGTAATAAATTTCTAAGATTTTCACTGAATACATCTATTGCATGAGACTCTGCATTTTGTGTTAAATCTCCTCTAATTTCTCTTTCTATTGAAGGAAGAATTAATCGCTTAAGACTATCCTGAATAGCCTCTTTAATAAACGGAGTTGCCTCATTTTGAGTTTTTATCTCAACATTTGCTATTTCTCTTTGAATACGTGTCGTGTCAAAATCAATTTTTATTGATAATACTTTTTCTTTTTCTCCTCGATTCATCGCCAAAACACGATGATTAGCAATACGTTTAATTGGTTCATTGTAATCATAGTACATAGAAAATGTTTGTTTCTCATCTTCGGCTTTTTTCTTTTTCGAGGAAACAATTAGTCCCTGATTAAAAACATCTTTAAGTATTTTAGAGCGATATTGAGGATTATCCGAAATACGTTCAGCTATAATATCTTTAGCTCCTTCTATTGCATCTTCAATTGTAGTCACTTCATCATTTAAGAATAATTGGGCTTTATCTTCAATTTTTGTATCCAATTTTGATTGTGAAAACCAATCTGCTAAATCTTCTAATCCTTTTCTTTTAGCTTCAGTTGCACGTGTTTTCTTTTTTTGTTTATATGGACGATACAAATCCTCAACTCTTTGGAGCTTCGTCTGTGTTAATATGTCTTGCTTTAAATCTGAAGTTAAAAGACCCTGTTGATCAATATTATGTATTACTTCTTCTTTACGTTTTTGAAGATTTAACATATAGTTATATTCATCATTGATTTGTTTAATTTCTACTTCATCAAGTCCACCTGTAGCTTCTTTACGATATCTCGCTATAAATGGAACCGTATTGTTTTCTTTCAGCAATTTTAAAACTGCTTTAATTTGTTTTTCCGAAAATTGATATTTACTTACAATTGTTTCAATTAAACTGTTATCCATTTGTTTTTTCTACCACGCTTTTCTTTAAAATTACTTATTTATCTTAACATAATAATTAAATTTGATTTTCTAGCGATTTATTTCAATCAGAGTACCTAGTAAAAATAGAGATATACTTCAGATTGATAATATTCATTCTAATAGTATCCAATGTTTCATATAACTAATACTAATTTTTAATTTTATTAAATTATGCAAATATAAATATAAGAAAACCTGAAATGAACTTATTTTAATTCATCCCAGGCTATTATAACGGATTTGATTGCCAACTCTGTTAACAACTCGTTTACTGTCTTGCAGCTTCTTGTAATTTTTTTATTGCGGTACGTTGCAAACGTGAAACATGCATTTGACTAAGACCAATTCTTTCACCAGTCTCTTTTTGGCTAAGACCTTCAATAAAAGTACATTGTATGATTTGTCTTTCTCTCTCTGACAAAATAGGTAAAATACGCTCTAATATCATACGCTTTTCCGTTAAATCATAATTATCATCTTGTTGTCCCATGATATCTAATAATGTAACTGTCGAACCATCTTTATCTGCTTCTATAGAGTGATCCACACTTAGGGCATTGTAACTCTGACCCATCTCCATCGCTTCCAAAACTTCTTCATCTGAAACTTCTAAGCGTTGTGCGATTTCACTAATAGATGGTGAACGTTCAAGTTCATTTGTTAATTCATCACTAACTTTTTTGATTCTTGGACCGATTTCTTTAATACGTCTAGGTACATGAACACTCCATGTTTTATCTCGTAAATATCTTTTAATCTCACCAATAACTGTTGGTACTAAGAAGGCTTCAAACTTACGATCAAATGATAAGTCAAATCTATTAATAGCACCTATTAGACCAACCATACCAACTTGAACTAAATCTTCATGATGTGATTGTCCCTTAGAATACTTATAAGCTAAAGATTCAATCAGCTTACGATAATGTTTTACTAATTTATCTTGAGCTTGGCTATCTTCGTTTTCTTGATGTTGTTTAATCCATTGGTTAATTTGTTCAGGTGATACTTCACTAGCTGATTTCGACTCTTTCGCCATTATTTCGCACCTGCTCTTTTTTTATAGACTTAATCATACTGATTGTTACACCAGATTCTTTATAAACAGTAACTTCATCCATTAAAGACTCAATTAAAAATAATCCTAGACCACCTTCACGTAGAAAATCAATATTTTCATTATCATTATATGGACCTAAATGTGATTTTGTGGCTTCATAATCAAAACTTTCTCCTTGGTCTGAAATAACAATTTTAATTCTATCATCAAATATTTCAAAACAAAGATTAATCATGCCTATTTCAGAATTTTTTTTATATGCATGTTTAACCGCATTTGTCACCGCTTCACTCACTGCTATTTTAGAATCTTCTATATCATCGTAAGATGCGCCAGCTCTTGAAAACACCCCTGAAAGCGTCAAACGTATTAAACTTACGTATTCTGCAGAAGCTGGCAACCGCATTTCAATATAATCTTGTGTAGATTGCATGTTATTCTACCTCCGTTCCTTCATTAACATGCATTAAATCTTTTAAACCTGTAATATCAAACAATCTACCTATCCGCTCTGAAACACCTAAGATATAGAGATTTTTATCATTTTGATTTAATGCTTTTAACGTGCCTACGAATAAACCGAGACCTGTTGAATCCATATAGCTCACATTAGCTAAGTTAACGTGAACATCATGTGTGCCTTCTTGTCTCATTGGTACTAGTACCTCTTCTAATTCAGGTACAGTATATACGTCCAATTCTCCACCAACTTTAACCTCATAAAAATCATCATGAGTTATTGTTTCAATATTTAGATTCATTTAATACACTCCTAGTCTTTATCAAATGTGTTTATCCTACATATGTACTCAAGATTACCTATACCCTACATGAATTAACTTTAATCTACATTTTATAATTTAGTTTACTCTTTTTATAATTAAAATAGTCATATCATCTTTTCTCGCAGGATTTTGTAATTTTAAAATCGCTTCGTAAATAATTTGAACTATATCCTGTGGATGCATATGCTTATATTTTTGAACTAAGTCTAACAACTTATCTTTATCAATAAAATTACCCTCTACATCACGTGCCTCTGTAACACCATCAGTAAAAATTATGATTAAATCATCAAGATAAATAGGGATTTCCTGTTGGCTATAACGTGTTTTGGGACTCACACCTAGAACTCTTCCTCGCACACCAATTTCCTCAAACGCTTCAGTTTCTGCGCGATATATATAGCCAGGTTCATGCCCAGCTGAGCTACAGTAAAGTAGATGATTCATCTCTTCATACAGTCCATAAAACATTGTGACAAACATATTTTGGTTAACGTTCTTTTCAACAACACGGTTCAAACGCTTCAAACCATCACTAGGTAGTTGTGAATGTCCATAAGCATCCATGCCAAATTTTATCATACTCATAGCTAAAGCTGCTGGTATGCCTGAACCTATAACGTCTGCCACAGCAAAACTCATTGTGCCATCTTTATGGTCAATAAGATTAAAATAATCACCACTTACTTTTTGTGCAGCAACAGATATCACTCCTATTTGAATGCTATCAAATTGTGGAATATCAGCTTTCAGCATAGTTTGTTGAAGTCTTGAGGCTAAATCCATTTCTTTATCGTGGACTTGAAGCTTATTAACAAGTCTTTGGTAATCTCGGTAACTATATCCAAATCCTTTAACGACTTCTTGTAACACATCGAGTGTTTCTAATATATCTTCTTCAGTTAAATCTAATGTATTAATATAATCTTTATGTATCTCAACTATATCTTCAGGTAAAACATCTTTCTTTATAACTTCATTTGTGAATGCTTCACATTTCTTAATTAATAATGTTTTATTGTTAGTTATTAAACTTTCTTTAACAAGGGCTTTATAACTTTTTGTGAATTCTTCCACGAAATGCGCCTCCTTACTTCCACTTCAATATCCCATCATTTTTATAACAATATGAAACCTTTATTTACTTTCTGCAAATAGCATAATTTTTGGTGTTAAAACTTTGTTGATAGCTAAAAAAAGACTTTAGGGATGGATAACCTAAAGCCTTAAAAACTCAAGACATCCTTTTATAATAAATACATTTTCATAATAACTATAGTGATACGTCTTAAATCAAATATAAATAGACATATCGACAACTATACAAGTGTTTAAATATCCTAATATTACTTAAACACTTAATTATTATAAAGTTATTGCCTTTTATTTCAATATTTTTTTATGTTTACTGCATATAATTATTTAAGATTTATGATGATCAAAGTTATTTAATCCCAAACTAATATCTAAGGCATTATCAACCTCTATCATTTTACTCTCTGATAAAAATGTTAATTTTTCTTTTAAACGCTTTTTATCTAGTGTTCTAATTTGTTCAAGAAGAATAACTGAATCTTTGTCTAATTTATACTTTTTCTTTTCAATTTCTACGTGGGTTGGTATTTTCGCTTTATTAATCCTACCAGTAATCGCAGCTACAATTACAGTTGGACTATATTTATTACCAGTATCATTTTGAATGATAACTACAGGTCTTACTCCCCCTTGTTCAGACCCTTGAACTGGTGATAAATCCGCTAAATAAACATCTCCTCTTCTAATCATTCATTCTTTGAATTAGATATTAAATGTGATTCATTGCAATCACAAGCTTCACACTCTATCGGAAAAGCTTCTGTTGCTAGGGAGAGGTTTAAATCGGCCATTTGTGCATAACCTTCTTTTAAAGATTGTTCAAGACTGTGGTTTCTATTTTGATTAAAAGATAACATGAAAAGAACCTCCATCTGATTCCAAAAGTTGTTATATTAGCATCAATTTAGTTTTATAATAACAAATTTCCTAATCAGTGACTATACTATTTTAACAATTCGTTAGTAACCTCTTCATTATTATCATAATAATATATTCTTGGAAGACGTCTTGATAAATTACATAATACTTCGTAGTTAATTGTACCTTGTTTATTTGCTACGGCTTCAGCTGATTGTGGTGAATCAACGTGATTATCCATAAGTATTACTTTTTCACCCGTTTTTACATGAGAAGGAACCTTAACTATCAATTGGTCCATACAAATACGTCCAATGACTTCACATTGACTCCCGTTAACATTGACGAACGCACCTTGCATCGATCTTAAATATCCGTCGGCATACCCAATAGGTAAAATTGCAATTGTCATTTCTTCATCAGCAATATATGTACGTCCATAACTAACAGTTTCACCAGCTTTAAGTGTTTTAACTTGAACGGTTTCTGATACTAACTGCGCACTTGGTCTTAAATGAACTTTTACATTATCTTTAACATATTCTGAAGGATAGTATCCATAAAGAGAGATTCCTAATCTTATTGCATTACAAAATTGACCATCCATGAGTAGTGATCCAGCAGAATTTTGACAATGAATATAGTTTGGTTTCTCAACTTGATTAACCATCTCTTTGAACAAAGTATATTGTTCATTCATAGAATTTCCAGGTTCATCTGCACTCGCAAAATGTGTGAAAACTCCTTCAAAAACTAAATGATCTCTTTTATTAATTAAATCAACCACTTTTTTATATTCATCTATATCTTTCATTCCAATTCGGCCCATACCAGTATCTAATTTTACATGTAGCCATAAATTTTTTTGGTTATCATCAGGAATTTGCTTGATAGTTTCCTTCAACCATGCTTTAGAAGGTACTGTTAAAGCAACACGATGCTGTATAGCCTTCTCAATGTCTTCTGTTGGAACAACACCTAAAACTAATAATTTAGCATCAACTCCATGCATTCTTAATTCTATTGCTTCATCAAGTGTAGCCACCGCAAAAAATGTTGCACCATGACGCATTAAATGTTGTGCTATTTTCACACTTCCTAATCCATATCCATTGGCTTTAATGACTGAAATGACAGTCTTATTAGCGTGTAATTGATTGAAATTTTGATAATTTGCTAAAATTGCATCTAAATTCACATTTAAATATGTTGCTCTATAAAACTTCTCTGACATATATATGTCCTCCTTGAAACTACTTACTTCATCTTATTCTGATGATTAAAAATACTATTCAATTTTCATTCGTTTTTTTCAAGAATAACTTGACTCATAGCATAATTCTCCGTATGTGTAATACTCACATGTGTATAAAAACCAGGATAGTCAATACATGGTTTACCTAGAGCGTCGTTGTAACAGTTAATATCCTGAAACGATACTGATTTCCCCAACCCAGTACCTAAGGCCTTACTAAATGCTTCTTTCACAGTAAAGCGTCCAGCTAAAAATTCTAATCTACGTTGCTCGTTTGTATATTGATTTAATTTGTCTCTTTCCTCTATAGTAAGTATTCTTTCAATAAATTTTGTTTGATTCTGAAGATTTTTAATTCGTTCAATTTCTATTAAATCTATACCTATTCCATAAATCACTTGTATCGCCTCTTTAGTATATCACCAATAATCTTTTATCAAGTCTTTTATATATCATCGTTTAATTTTTCTAATGAAGTTACATTTGTCGTTATTGATTTTTGTTGTTTAATTTGTTTTTTCAATCTTTGTGCTTCTTGAATATCTATCAATGCTATTTCAGAATTTCCCCCAGCAGTTGATAATGACAGCGAAGCGAGTTGGAACTTTCTCATGATAAATCCCTCAACTATATCTATATTTTGTATTCTAAAGTAAGGGATGACGTGCACATCTATAAAAATGATACCTTCTCTAATATGTATTTCTTTATCATCTAAAAAATATCTAAGATGTTTAAATTTAAACCAAGGCACTATAATCATAAATAAAATACAAACTATTGTAGTTAAAATTATTACTCCAATTATTAAATTTTTAGTATCAATAAAATGGAATTTTAATTCATTAAGCAATATTAAAATAGACAATGCTATCACAAGTAAAAGTGTCCAAAAAGCACCACTAATTCTCATTACTTTAATACCGTTTTGATGCATATATTTATAAGACTTCATGAGTATCACCTTTCATGTACCAATTTTTGAGTTTAAGAACATTATCTACTTCACTAAACTTCAAACCAATGTTTTGCTGACTACTACCCTTAGCAATAACAAATTGAAAATTTGCGAGTTGACTTCTTTCAAGAAAGGGATGTTGGCTAATAGCCATTCCTAAAACTTTTTCTTTTTTAACATAAAATCTCTTAATATTTAATATAGACGCTTTTTGGACAACTAGCTCTGATTCGCTAAAAGCAAAACCACTAAAACGTGTATAAAGTATAGCGTAAACAAAAAATAATAAGATTGGTAATAAAGCTATGATTAAAGACCATAAAGACCACATATACCATCCAATAATGCCCATACCAATAATACATAAGGAAGGAATTAGAAAGTGACGATGAAATCCTTTTAAAGGCATGCCAATTTTAGCATGATTAAATGTCATCTCAGGAACCAAAGGCCTAATCACTTTATATGCCTCTTTTCTTGGAATAAACGGTAAAATCATAATTCTTCCATCATTATCAGTGGGTTCCCCTTCAGTAGTATCTATATCACTTGTAATATAGAAATGTATAGATGTATAACCAAATAATTTTCGTATAAAAGATTGATGTTCAAGTACACCTTGCAGTCGGTCAGTTGGTACAGTGATATTTTTCTTTGTAAATAATCCATATTGAATTTTAAGTTGATGATTATCTTGAATAACTTGATATCCATAAAACTTTATTAAGTACATGATAGTTCCGATTATATAACTTAATAATAACACTAGTATGACAATAAAAATGACAATGAAATATATCGTTTTAAATACCGAAGATATTTCTTCACCAAATTTATCCCATGGAATAACACTTGAGAGACTGCCAATAATAGGAGATAGTGTCACAAAAGCAAGTGCTATAGCTCCACTTGTCATAGACATAAATAATAGTTGTTTAAAAGGCATTTTAAATATTGCATATTGGGGTTTGGCATGTTGTTGATATGTCTGAGTATGATTCTCATCATTTAACTCTTTAGCTTCTTGATTTACCTGGTTATTCATGCGTTCTTGAATAGATCGCAATTCTTGTTCAATAACTTCACTTTGCTTTTTGGAAATTGTCCCTAATTCTATGCCATCACTTGGTGTTTTAATGATGAGTTCAACGCCGCCAACAATTTGATTAATCAAACCTTGAGACGTATCTGCAGATTGTATGCGACTAATATTTAGTTCTTTTCGTTCCTTATTAAAAACACCAGTAGTTAAAATAAAATGATCCTCTTCAATCCAATATCGTGTATTATAAACCTTAATAATATTATGAATGAAACCGATAGAAAATATCAAAGTCATTATACCTGGAATAATATAAGACGAAAAATCATCATATTTAAAATCTTTTATATTAAATAAAAAGATGATAATTACAATGAAATTTGATTTAATCACACTAATCAAGCCATCAATATAAGAAATTGGATGTAGCTTTTGCGGACTATACATCGTCATTTGCACCTCTCAATCTCAATAGTATTTGTTGTTGAATATTTTGTGCTTCTTTCTCAGATATTATTGGAAATGAGATTGTATGACCTGCAGTAAATAAAGTTATGGAATTAAGATTTAATTTTTTTGATAACGGATTAGTTCCAATATCGATAAATTGTATTCTCTCTATTTTACTTAATTCTTCTTTCCTAAAAATAAATAATCTTTTTAATATGACAAAATCTTCGTGAATTTTATAATAATGATATCTATATTTAATTAGTGGAGATATACAAGTGTTTAAAATCGATAACAAACCTAGCCCAAGAAAGATGTAGGATGTAAAAGGCCACCAATGATTTAAATAGCTAAAATACAAAAGTAAACTAAGTATAACAAGCAAAATAAATAAACCTATGCAACTAGTTATGTAATAGTACTTTAGCGCTTGGATTGGGCTTCTATGAAACGTACTATCATTTTTCATAAATGTACTCCTTTTCAAGATTTACCCACATTATAGCATAGTGATAATAAAGTCTAAAAAATAACAGCGACCTATATTTTCAATGTATTATTTATTAAAAAAATTATTCACATGCAAAAATGGAAAAATTCATATCGACGGGTCACACTACTATATAATAAGTTTTATGCTCAATACATATTTACTTTTTAATCTGTATAAATAAAAAATGCCTGAGACAAAAAATTATCTCAGGCTAGTTAATTAATTTATTTTTGGTGATCAGCAAATGTGCGACCTTTTAGTGATTGATTACCACTTTTTTGTTGCTTATCTCTACGGTCAAATTTCTTTTGGTTTTTCTTTTTGCTTGATTGACCTTTAGACCCTTTTGATCGTCTATTTTTATTATCAAACTTACCATTACCACGTTTATGATTACTTCTTCTAGAACCGCCTTTATTACTGCGATTTTTACGTGCTAATGGTTTTTCAAAAGTTAATTGTACTTCCACTTCATCATTAGCTTCTACAAGTTCTTGAAGTAAAGAGGCTACTAATTCTGTACTATCATATTCTTTAAGTAATTCACTTGATATTCTTTGTAAACGTGGCTCATTTTCTCTTGACATCCAGTTTTGAACTCTATCTTTAATATCATCTTCACGCGCTTTAAGCACCTCTTTACGATGTGGAGGTCTTAATGCTTTCATTCGACGATTATTGACATCTTCAATTTGTCGAATATAATCCATCTCAATTGGATTTACAAAAGTAACTGCAATACCTTCTTTTCCTGCTCGACCAGTACGTCCAATACGGTGCGTATAACTTTCTGTATCTTGAGGGATATCAAAATTATAAACATGACTCACACCAGAAATATCAAGACCACGTGCAGCCACATCTGTAGCAACTAAAATATCTATTTGATCGTTCTTAAATTTCTTCAATACTTCTAAACGTTTTGCTTGGGTAATATCCCCATGTAAACCTTCTGCTTTGTATCCTTTAGATAATAGCGCGCTTGTTAATTCATCTACGCGACGCTTAGTACGACCAAAGACAATCGCCAATTCAGGCTGATGAACATCTAAAAAGTTTGTAAATGTATCAAATTTCTCTAATTCTTTAACGATTGTATAATATTCATCAATTTGAGGATCTGACATTTCATTATTCATTGTCTTAATTATTTTAGGAGCTTTCATAAACTGCTGTACCAATTCTTGGATTGCTTTTGGCATCGTAGCAGAAAATAGCATAGTTTGACGTTGTTCAGCTGGAATTTTATCCATAATAAATCTCATATCATCGATGAATCCCATATTCATCATTTCATCTGCTTCATCTAAAATAAGCGTGTGAATTCCTTGAGTTTTAAGTGTACGACGATTAAGATGATCAATAACTCTTCCCGGCGTACCTACTACAATTTGAGGGCCTCTTTTTAATGCTTTAATCTGTCTTTCAATAGGCATACCACCAAAGACTGTAACAACTTGTACTTTTTGACCTTTACTGAACTCTCTTAATTGCTCAGCTACTTGCATAGCAAGCTCTCTCGTTGGCGCAAGAATTAATGATTGAACACCCTGTTGGCCTACAACTTTCTCAATTAAAGGTATACCAAACGCCCCTGTTTTCCCAGTACCAGTTTGGGCTTGTCCAAGGATGTCATCTCCTTCTAACGCGTAAGGGATGCTATCTTTTTGGATAGGTGTCGGTTCTTTAAATCCCATTGCTTCTAATGTTTGAACCGTTTTATCCGAAATCCCTAGTTCTTTAAAATTTTGCAAAATAATTCTCCTTTTACGTGTATATTTCTTAATATGCTTTTTTACATATATGTTCACTTATGTTTTATCAACTTCTATATAGTACCACCTTAAAAATATTATAGCAATAAAGCAATTTCACACATTTACTGTTTTCAATGTGATTCATCAAACTATTTAACTTTCAAAAAGGTCGTGCAATATGTAATGTAAGCGTTTTTTTCATAATTCACCAAAAAATAAAAGCATGCGATGAAAGTAACATCCTAATTAATTTACAGATGCTCTTTCATTGCATGCTTTGAAATTAGATTTTATATTACAACAATGCGTCAACAACTTCCTCAAGTTTCATACCTCGTGAACCTTTAACTAAGACTTTGTCCTCAGGTTTAACTTGAGATATTAGCGTCTGAATTAACTGTTCTTTATTATCAAAGTATTTTGCTTCTTTAACAAAAATTTTACCACTATCATGGATATAACTAGCTTCTTTACCAAATGTATATAAAACATCAATATTTTTATCTTTCAAATATTCACCAACTTGTTTGTGCATCAATTGACTATTAGGTCCTAATTCAAGTACATCTGCTAATATTAAAATTTTTCGACCTTTCATGCCACTTAATGTATCAATGGCAGCTTTCATACTCGTTGGACTTGCGTTATATGCGTCATTAATTACTGTTACATTATTTGATGATTCATGTCTTTCCATTCTCATAGCGGTTAATTGCACATTGTGAATATTATTTTGAATTATTGTTTCATTTAGGCCTAATTCATGTCCAATAGCAATTGCAATAGCAGCATTTTTCATATTATGCGTGCCCAAAATTGGTAAATGATAATGTTCTTTTTGATTGATAGTAAAATGAATACCTTCGTTTTTTACATCGTTCATATGACAAGTATATGTATTGTCTGAATTTAACCCAATGCTTATTAATTTCGCATTTTTAACTTGATTAACATGAGGTTTTAATAAAGGTTCATCTCCGTCATAAATAAATATACCATTTGTTTTGAGACCAGTTGTTATTTCAAATTTAGCTTTTGCAATGCCTTCTCGCGATCCTAAATCTTGCATATGTGACTCACCAATGTTTGTGATGACCGCTATATCAGGTTGTGCGATATGAGATAACAACTCTATTTGATGAAAACCTGACATCCCCATTTCTAGAATAGAAATTTCTGTGTCTTCATCAAGTTCTAGTAAAGTCAACGGCATTCCAATTTCATTATTATAATTTCCTTGTGTTTTCTTAACTTTAAATTCAGTTGATAATACACTTTCAATCATGTCTTTTGTTGTTGTTTTCCCATTAGAACCAGTAACCGCTATCACCTTAGGATTCACATGATTTAGATATGCTTTTGCCAATTGCTGTAAGGCTATTAAAGTATCTTCTACCCAAATAATAGGACCTTGGTTCCCTTCAGAATATTTATTCTCTTTTTCACTAAAAACAGCTCCAGCACCATCGTTCAACGCTTGCGTGATAAAACGATGGCCATCAACATTCTCACCTTTAAAAGGTATAAATAGCGCCCCTTCATTGATTTTTCGTGAATCAATTGAAACCCCATTTATCGTTTTTTTTAAATGTTTTTCATCAATTTCACAATCTATCCAGTTTTTAATTTGCTCTAATGTTACGTTTATCATAACTAAAACCTCTAATAATCAATTTTATATTTATTTTTCTTTTTATCTTCATAACGTTCTTTAGCCAAATCAATCAATTTAGCAATTAAATCAGGGTAAGATAAGCCCATATTTTTCCATAAGTTTGGATACATACTATATGCAGTAAATCCTGGCATGGCATTTGTTTCATTGATATAAATTTGATTATCATCAGTAACAAAGAAATCTGCACGAACTAATCCCGAACAATCAGTAGCTTTAAAGGCCTCTAATGCCATGTTTCTTAATGTCATTTGAACATCTTGATCTAAATCTGCTGGAATATCTAATCTAATCTTACCGTCTTTATACTTTGATTTATAATCATAAAAAGCTACATCCTTAACAACCTCACCAGGCCATGTCGTTTCAGGATAATCGTTACCTAAGACAGCTACTTCAATCTCTCTAGCATTAATCCCTTGTTCAATGACAAGTTTACGATCAAATTGGAATGCTTCAGCTATCCCAGATTTTAATTCTTCTTCATTGTTACATTTACTTATACCAACACTTGAACCGAGATTAGCAGGTTTTACAAATACAGGATATGTTAACTTATCATTAACTAACTTAATGATATTATTTTCATATTTTTCATACTCACTTCTTAAAAAGCTAATATAAGGTAATTGAGGTAAACCTCTATGCTCAAATAATTGTTTCATCACGAGTTTATCCATTGAGCTTGAAGCAGCTAACACACCATTACCTACATATGGTATATCAAGTACTTCAAAAAGACCTTGGATAGTTCCATCTTCTCCATTTGGACCATGCAATAACGGGAATACTGCATCATATGATTTTCCTAAACTACCTTTACTGAGTAACTGTGAGATTTCTCCAGTCTCTACATCGTTAATGACGAGTTCATCAGTATTTTTTATTTCTTGTGTAATATTATCTTTTTTCTTCCATTCACCATAGTTTGTTATATAAATGATATCAACTTGATATCGTTCTTTATCAATTGCGTTTAAAACATTTTGTGCAGTTAAAATTGAAACATCGTGTTCTGCACTTTTACCTCCAAAAACGATACAAATATTTTCTTTTGTCATTTCGTTTTCCTCCATTACAATTACAGTTCTTTTAGCCTTTTTCTTTAACGTAATTGTTTAATTGATCTTTTTATTTACTACTTTAAGTACATAACGGCTTCTGAAACTTAATATTATCATATTTTTAAATTCAATTGCATTTGATAATCTAAATATAGAACT
>OLJD01000246.1_pt1 | contig 15650 bp, 10 predicted proteins | sample 1601441 | NCBI WGS metagenome assembly OLJD01 (sample SAMN04436853, study PRJEB24849) | human gut metagenome | biome: human gut; feature: NICU; material: stool | host: Homo sapiens | place: USA: Saint Louis, MO | collected 2011-10-01 | reverse complement strand
ACTACGATACGATAGAATGGGTTTCTTTTAGAACCTAAACGAGTTAAACGAATTTTAACTGCCATTTAAATTACTCTCCTTTATGTGTTTATTATTTTTATTTTCTACAAGAATAAATAATAACAGTTACACAAATTTTTGTAAAGACTTTTTTCTTTACCAAAAGTAGATTTACGAAGTAAATCGTATTTTTGGTTATGCATGTGCTTTAGCTCAGGCGTTCCACTGCTCTTTTACGAAGTAAATCGTACTTTTGGTTATGCATGCGCTTTAGCTCAGGCGTTCCAATACTCTTTTACGAAGTAAATCGTACTTTTGGTTATGCATGTGCTTTAGCTCAGGCGTTTCACTATTCTTTTACGAAGTAAATCGTACTTTTGGTTATGCATGCGCTTTAGCTCATGCGTTTCTATTAATTTTGTTAATAATCCTTATAAAGGTTCAAAAAAAACAAGCACCGAAGACACTCTCGAGTTTCGATGCTTGATTTCATAAATTAAAATGGTAAGTTCATACCCTTTAACATATTTTGCATTTGGTTTCGTTTAGCTTTTTTACCTTTACCGCCACCAGTAAATTGTTTCATCATTTTCTTCATATCATTAAATTGTTTCATTAATCGATTAACTTCTTGTAAAGATCGGCCGGATCCTTTTGCAATACGTTTTTTACGTGATACATTTAATGTTTCAGGGTTTGAACGTTCCTTAGGTGTCATAGATTGTATAATCGCTTTAATATGATCAATTTGTTTATCACTCATATTAAGCTTATCTAAACCTTTCATTTTATTCATACCAGGAATCATTTTCATAATGTCATCTAAAGGACCTAAATTCTTAACTTGATCTAACTGTTCTAAGAAATCATCTAATGTAAATGATGACTCTCTCATCTTCTTCTCTAAATCTTTAGCCTTTTCTTGATCTACATCTTGTTGCGCTTTTTCAATGAGGCTTAAAACATCACCCATACCTAAAATACGTGAGGCCATTCGTTCAGGATGGAATAATTCTAAACCATCCAATTTCTCACTCATACCTACAAATTTAATAGGTTTTTGGGTAACGGAACGGATTGAAAGTGCTGCACCACCGCGTGTATCACCATCTAATTTAGTCAATGTTACACCTGAAACATCTAATTGTTCATCAAATGATTGTGCCACATTCACAGCATCTTGACCTGTCATTGCATCAACAACAAGCATAATTTCGTCTGGTTTAGAGATTTCTTTAACTTCTTGAAGCTCATTCATAAGTGCTTCATCAATGTGTAAACGACCAGCTGTATCAATGATAACGAAATCTAGATGTTCTTCTTTAGCATGTTTTAAAGCATTTTCAACAATTTGTTGTGGTGATACTTGATCACCTTCACTATACACAGGGATATCAATTTGTTTACCTACTGTTTGTAATTGATCAATAGCAGCTGGACGATAAATATCTCCTGCCACAAGTAAAGGTTTCTTGTTATATTTTTTACGCATTAATAATGCCAACTTACCTGCTGTCGTCGTTTTACCTGCACCTTGTAAACCGACCATCATGACAACAGTTGGTGGTTTGTTTGCCATCTTAATGGAAGTATTTTCTCCACCCATTAAACTAGTAAGTTCTTCTTGTACGATTTTAATAACCTGTTGGCCAGGTGTTAAAGATTGCATGACATCAGAACCTAGCGCTCGTTCTGAAACAGTCTTAACAAATTCCTTAACAACTTTGAAGTTAACATCGGCTTCCAATAACGCTAATCTCACTTCACGCATCATCGTTTTAATATCTGCTTCTGTTACTTTCCCTTTACCACGCATTTTTTGCATCGTGGCTTGTAAGCGATCGGATAATCCTTCAAATGCCATAACGTTTGCCCTCCTTTATTATAATGATCACTACTCTAATTCTTCTAATTGAGTGATATATTGTTTAAGCAACTCAGGTTGATTAAGTGATTGTTTCATTAAGTTATATAATTCACGACGTTTCTCGAATCTTTGGTATAGTCGTAATTTCGATTCATAATCTTCTACTAAATCGCCAGTTCTTCTTATATTATCATAAACTGCTTGTCTACTCACTTTAAATGTATCAGCAATTTCACTTAAAGAATAATCTTGTAAATAAAAGAATTCGAGATAATTTTTCTGTTTATTTGTAAGCAAACTTTGATAAAAATCAAATAGATAATTCATACGCAATGTTTTAACTAAATCATTTTGTCCCATTTTAGTTACCTTCTTCAGATTCAACGGATGAATTTCTAGAGATTTCTTCAGGAATATCTTCATTTTGTTCTATCATATCAGCAAATAATCCATATACATAGCTTTCAGGATTAAACGGTTGTAAGTCATCCATTTTTTCGCCTAAACCAACATATTTAACTGGAATGTGTAACTCATTTCGAATTGCTAATACAATACCCCCTTTAGCAGTACCGTCTAATTTAGTTAAAACTATACCTGAGACATTTGTAACTTCCTTAAATGAACGTGCTTGTGAAAGTGCATTTTGACCAGTTGTTGCATCCAAACATAATAAAGCTTCATGGGGGGCATCAGGTATTGCACGATTAATCACACGTTTCATTTTATCTAACTCTTGCATTAAATTAGATTTATTTTGCAAGCGTCCTGCAGTATCACAAATTAAAATATCTACGCCTTTATTTTTTGCGGCATTAATCGCATCATATACTACTGCTGCAGGGTCAGAACCTTCGTTTTGGCTCACAACTTCAACACCAACACGTTCTCCCCAGACGTTTAATTGTTGAATTGCTCCAGCTCTGAAGGTATCACCAGCGGCTAACATTACTTTTTTACCTTCTTGTTGATAACGATAAGCTAATTTACCAATTGTTGTTGTTTTGCCGACACCATTCACACCAACCATCAGTATGACATTTAAACGTCCATCTTCAATATTCATTGCTTCAGAATGATCGTCCTCTTGATGATAGATTTCTACAATCTTCTCAACTATAACTTCTCTTAAGTCTTCTGTTTCTTGTATATTACGTCTTTGTGCTTCTGTACGTAGCTCATCAGTTAATTTCATAACGGTATTAAAACCAACGTCCGCAGTAATAAGCATTTCTTCCAGAGCTTCGAAGAAATCTTCGTCAACCTTTCTATATCGAGCAATTAAATTATTTAACTGTTCTTGGAAGTTTTGACGTGATTTTTCCAAACCGGCTTTGAATTTTGCTCCAATTTTTTGAGCTTCAATTTCTTCAAAATCTTCAATCGATATCAAACCATCTTCGTCAAAATCAGCTTCACTTAATTTTTTAGGTTTCTTTTTGGGTTTGACTTGTTCATCAGAATCATTCGGGTCCATTGAATCTGAGTCACTATTAGCATTTGAATCTACAGTTTCATCTAGGTCTTTTTGAATATCATCTTCACTTTTACTAGAAAATTTATCTTTCAGACGTTTAAAAAAACTCATGCTTGTTCCTCCTTCATAACCTCATCTATTGTATTTAGGTTGACGCTAACTAACTTAGAAACACCAGACTCTTGCATTGTTACACCATATAAACGATCAGAAAACTCCATCGTTCCCTTCCGATGTGTAATTACAATGAATTGTGTTTCTGTAGATAATTCATTTAAATATTGGGCATATCGTATCACATTCGCTTCATCTAATGCCGCTTCTACTTCATCTAGTATAACAAAAGGTGCTGATCGAACTTTGAGAATGGCGAACAATAATGCTATAGCACTTAAAGCACGTTCACCACCGCTTAATAATGAAAGATGTTGTAATTTCTTTCCTGGCGGTTGTACGATGATATCAACGCCAGCAGACAAATAGTCATCTTCAGTTAAACGAAGTTCTGCTTGTCCACCACCAAATAATTGCTTAAACACTGTCGTAAAATGATCTTGAACCGCATGAAATGTTGTCTTAAAACGTCCTTCAACTTCTTTATCCATTTCATGAATGATTTGTTCTAAGGTTTCTTTTGCTTCTCTTAAATCTGTTCGTTGCTCATTTAAAAATGTGTATCGTTCATTCAACTCTTCAAATTGTTCTATGGCATTTAAATTTACAGGACCTAATTCATCGATTGACATCTTCGTTAATTTTACTTTTTTACGCAAATTGTCAATAGTTTCATCAGAATCATATTCCATTCTTGCACGTTCTACTGTGAGTTGATACGTGTCATTTAAATGATCTATTGCATGGTTGATTAATACATCTAGCTTTGATTGTTTTGCTTTAATATCTTGATAATGATTTTCTATAGAAAGTATATCTTGATGACATTTTTGAAGCTGACTTTCATTTATTTCGATTTTCTCATTAAGATCTTTACGTTGCTGTTTAATCTCACTAAGTTGTTGATTTAAATTTTGTCTTACATTTTCTTGTTGCTGAATTTGCTCTTTCAACTTTTCAAAAGCATCTTTACCCATCATTTCATCTGAATTAAACAATTTGATTTTTTCATTTACTTCAATTTTTTGACGTTCTGAATCGCTAAGTTGTTTATCTAAACGTTCATAAACTTGCTTTTGCGATTTAATTCGCTCTTTAACAACAGCTAAATCAGATTGTTTTTGATGTAGTTGTTGTTGTGTTTGATGTGTCGAAGCTTTTCCTTCTTTTGATAATTGTGTATATCTTTCAATATCACTTTCTAGTTGCTTCAATTGTTGTTGTATCTCAATTAAATGATTTTGTTTTTCTTTTAATGTTTCTTTACTTTTATCACTTTGATATCCATCATTTTTTTCAAATTCAAACTCTTCATGTTCATTTTTAAGATGTGCTTCTTGTGTTTTTAGTCTATCCAGTTCTAATTCGTGATGATGTACTTGTTCTTTTAAATTGTTGTACTGCTGACTTGCACTAAAATATTGTTCACTTAATTGTTCAGCTTGTGTTTTTTGTTCTTTAAACTGACGTTCAAATTCTGCTGTTTGTCGTTGATAATCTTCAAGTTGATTTCGCATTGTTGATAATTCATCTTTTTGTGACAATATACTTTTTGTTTTACGTGCTCCTCCTCCTGTCATGGAACCACCAGGATTTACAACATCACCTTCTAAAGTTACTATTCTTGTCCGATATCGAATGGCACGTGCAAGTTCATTTGCATGTTTTAAATTTTCTACAATGATGGTATTACCTAATAAATTTTCAATGATGTTTTGATATTTAGCAGATACATTTATGGCATCAGATGCAATATTAATGAACCCTTGTGAACCACGAGCTACATCTTTAATGTCAGCAGCTACATGTCTTGGTTGAATCACGTTTAATGGTAAAAAAGTAGCACGACCTAAACCTCTTTGCTTCAAGTACTGGATTGCTTGGCGACCGTCTTTTTCATTATCAACAATAACGTGCTGTAACGATGCACCTAAGGCGGTTTCAATCGCTTGTGTCATTTCTGAAGGAACGTTAATCACTTCTGCAACCGCACCATGAATTCCTCTTAATTCTTTATCTTTTGCTTTCAAAATGTGCTTTACACCATTAAAGAAATACGTGTAATCTTCCTCTTGAGTAGCTAAACTATCAATTCTTGATTTTAACTTTTCATTATAACGATAGGCTTGATATAGTTTATTTTCATATTCAGATAGAAGTCTTTTAGAATCTGTCAACTGTTGTTCTAATTGTTGAATATTTTGTTCTACTTTTTCCATAGATTTCTTAGAACTTTGGTATTCCTTTTGTGTTTGAGTAATATTTTGTTGAATGTCTTTAAGTTGATTGAAAGCCTCTACTAAACGCGAATCTAATCGTGATTTTTTTGCTTCATTTTCATTGATTGTATGTTCTAAAAATCTTATATCATTATTAACATCTGATTGTTCTGACATCAATGTATAATAACTATTTTTAATTTCTTCTAGTTTTTCGTCGTGTTGTTCATCGGATATATAAAGAAGTGACTCTAATTCTTGAACTTCCTTGTTTAATTGCTTTTGCTTATTTTTTAACTCAGCTAATAATTTTTCATTTTGGGCTTTTTCATTTTTAATAGAATCAATTTGTGATTCTAAATTATCTAATTCTTCCTCATATCTTGCATTTGTTTCTGATTGGTTTTTCTTTCGTTCTTCTAATACATTTAGCTTACCTGATAATTGCTCATAATTCTCAGTTGCTTTAACTAATTCATAATTTAACTTTTCAATGTCATAATCGTTTTGTTGACGTTTACCTTTATATTTTTGTAGTAACTGATTGATTTGAGCTTGTTGACCTTCTTTCTCAGCCTGTTGACTCTTTAGGTGATTTAAACGCTCATCTAATCGCTGATTATCTTCAGTATAATGATCAATGTCAGATACTGTAACGATGACATCACTTTGCTCCATCTCTTTAGATAATTGCTTATATTCTTTAGCAATGGCCGCCTCTTCTTTTAACGGTTCCACTCGTCCCTCTAAATCATATAAGATATCTTCGACTCGATTAAGATTATCTTCAGTATGGTCAAGTTTTTGAATCGATTCAGCTTTACGTTTTTTATATTTAAGTACTCCGGCAGATTCTTCAATAATTTGTCGACGATTGATTGGTTTTGCATTCAATATTTCATCTACTCTTCCTTGAGAAATAATACTAAATGCTTCCTTTCCAAGTCCTGAATCGAGAAATAAATCTATAATATCCTTTAACCGTGCACGATCATTATTTAAATAATATTCACTCTCACCACTTCGATAGAGACGGCGTGTGACAACTAATTCCTCAGAATCAATTTGTAGTTTTTGTGAATGATTATCTAATTTAAGTTTTACTTCAGCAAAATTTTGAGCTTTTCTATGTTCAGCACCTGAAAAAATGATATCTTCCATTTTAGCACCGCGTAGTGATTTGGCAGACTGTTCACCTAGTACCCATTTAATTGCATCAGTAATATTACTTTTACCACTTCCATTAGGACCAACAATAGCTGTCACACCTTTATCAAATTGAACATTGGTATGGTCGGCAAAAGATTTAAATCCTATGGCATCAATTGATTTTAAATAAACCATTGTATTCTCCTTATCACAGTCGTGTTGAGTTGATAAGCTTGGGGCTATATTAACAATTATTAAAAATTATCAATATAGATTAAAGCTTTATATGATAATCAATCATAGATTATCATATTTTTATAATTATAATGATTTTTTATTTTTCATTAGTTTATACGCTTGTTCTGCTGCCTTTTGTTCGGATTCTTTCTTTGTCTTTCCTTTACCCTCTGCAACTGCTTTATTTTCTAAAATCACTTCCGATGTAAATAGTCTATGATGTGCGGGACCCTCTTCTTTAATTAATTGGTATGTCACATCTCCTTTATTTTGGCTATGCACATATTCTTGGAATTGTGTTTTAAAGTCTACGACACCAACAAGCTCGTCATCTTCTACATACGGAAAGATGACTTTTTCAGCAAATGTCCATACTGAATCTAAACCTTGATCTAAATATAGTGCACCTACAAAAGCTTCAAATGCATCTGAAATAAGGGAAGGTCTTGTTCTGCCTCCTGTCTTCTCTTCACCTTTACCTAATAAAATCAGTTCGTTTAATTTAATTTTATTCGCAAATATCACAAGTGAAGGTTCACAAACAATTGTTGCGCGCATCTTTGTCAAATTACCTTCTGGTAAATGAGGATGTCTGTCAAAAAGATAGCGTGAAACCGTCAATTCTAATACCGCATCACCTAAAAATTCTAAGCGTTCGTTGTGTTCTAAACGATTCATATTAAAGTCATTAATAAAACTTGAATGAGAGAATGCCTGTTGATATAAATCAATATTTTTAAAATGTAATCCTAACGACTTCATTTTATCAGTAAATTTTTGTTGAAAATTATGTACCATTTCTTTCTTTTTCTGGTTAGCCACAACCTAACCTCCTAACTATAAATTTCAAAAGCTTAATTTAATTTTACGTGAAAACAGACTAAAACTAAAGAAAAAATCTGAGCCGACGAAAAGACGACTCAGATATTAATCATTTTATTTTTCAAGGCTGTTGATGTATTTAACAGCATCACCAACAGTGTTGATTTTTTCTGCTTCTTCATCAGGAATTTCAGTACCAAATTCGTCTTCTAATTCCATTACTAATTCAGCGATATCAAGTGAGTCAGCGCCTAAATCATCTTTGAATGATGCGTCTTCTGTTACCTTATCAGCATCTACGCCTAAACGATCAACGATGATGTCTTTTACTTTATCGAAGTTTTCCACGTCGCTTCACCTCCTTTTAAAGAGTCTTTTGATAGACTATTTTATTTTCCCATTTTACTTTCTAAAATACAAGTAGAATTTTAGAAACACTTAATACAATAAGTATTTAGTGTTTCTTATACATGAGCCTCAGCTCATGTGTTCGTTTGCTCCTTTTCGAACATTACATATACATTCCACCGTTAACATGAATTGTTTGGCCTGTAATATATTTAGCTTTATCAGAAGCTAGGAAAGCAACAGTATTAGCTATATCTGTATCTTCTCCAAAACGTTTTAAAGGAATTTGCTCTAACATTTGATCCTTCAAATCATCACTTAAAGCATTTGTCATGTCTGAAACGATGAAACCAGGTGCTACAGCGTTCACTGTAATACCTCGTGATGCTAGTTCTCGTGCTGCAGTTTTTGTTAATCCAATGACACCTGCTTTTGTTGCAACATAGTTTGCTTGTCCAGGATTACCCATTGCACCAACAATACTAGTTAGATTAATGATTGCACCACTACGTTGACGCAACATTTGTGGCGTTACTTTTTGAATACAGTTAAACACACCTTTTAAGTTCGTATCAATCACGTCATCCCATTCTTGTTCTTTCATACGCATAAGTAAGTTGTCTTTAGTTATCCCTGCATTGTTAACCAATACATCTACAGAACCAAACTGACTTACCACTTCTTTAATCATTTCTTTAACTTCATCGCCTTTTGCAACATTGGCTTGTATTGCAAAGCTTTCTACACCTTTAGCTTTAATTTCTTCAACAACTGCTTCTGCTTTATCTTTACTTCCAGCATAATTGACAGCTACATTATATCCTTCTTCCGCTAATTGCAATGCAATGCTTCTACCAATACCACGAGAAGCACCTGTAACTAAAGCACTTTTATTCATGATTATTCCATCCTTTCACATCTTCGAGTGTTTGAATTGAAGTGATTTTTACATCTCGATTTATTTTTTTGATAAGCCCAGATAATACTTTTCCCGGTCCAATTTCAATAAAGTGATCGACACCTTGATTAATCAACCACTTCGTTGATTGAATAAATTGAACAGGTGAATATAATTGTTTAACCATATTGCGTTTAATTACTTCAGCATCGGTTTCTCCCTTTGCATTAACATTCTGAACAACTGGATAATTAGCATTATGCCATTCAAATTGATTAATGAAATTAGCAAAATCCTCTTCAATAACTTTCATCATTGAAGAATGAAAAGGACCGGAAACAGCTAATGGAAGAACGCGTTTAGCACCAAGTTCTTTGCCCTTTTTTACTAATTCATCAATTAAAGATTTATGTCCAGACACCACGATTTGACCTGGTGAGTTAATATTAGCAGGTTCAATTAACTGTTCTTTTGTAGATAACGTTTGACATATCTTATCAACATCATCATAATCCAAACCTAATACTGCTGCCATACCTCCAACACCGTTAGGAAACGCTCGAGCCATAAGTTGGCCACGTTTACGCACAATTCTAACCGCATCTTCAAAAGATAATACACCACTAGCAACTAAGCTTGAATATTCTCCTAAGCTATGTCCCATAGTATAATCTACTTTTAAATGATTTAATGATTCTAGTAACGCAACACTATGTGTTAATAGTGCAGGTTGTGTATTTTCTGTTTCTCCTAATTTCCCATCATTATCAGTAAACATCGTTTCTAGCAAATCAAAGTCTACTGTCTCTTGAGCTAAATTTAATACTCGAGTCGAGCGTTCCTCTTCATTATATAAGTCACTAGCCATCCCTACTTTTTGTGCACCTTGGCCTGGGAATACAACTGCTATTTTACCCATTTTACTCACCTACTGTATCTTTCATAATTTGAACGATATTCTCTTCACCAGCAATTTTTGCTTGTTTAATTGCAGAATAAAATGCTTTAGCGTTTGAACTACCATGAGCTTTTACAACCGTACCATCTAAACCTAATAATACTGATCCACCGTATTCAGAGTAGTCCATTTTCTTAGCAAATGTTTCTAAATCTTTTTTCAATACTGCACCAGCTAATTTATTTTTGAAGCTACTCATTATTGTTTCTTTCAACATTTTACCTATAGATTTTGCAGTACCTTCAAGATTTTTAAGAACCATGTTCCCTGTATAACCATCTGTTACTACGACATCAACATTTCCATCCATAAGTGTTTTTGCTTCAATATTACCTGTAAAGTTAAATGATTGATTTTTCTCAAATAAATCATATGCTTTTTTAGTTAAAGAATTTCCTTTAGCTGCTTCAGTGCCAATATTAAGAAGTGACACCGAAGGATTTTGAATACCACGAATTTTTTGAGCGTAAATATTTCCTAATTGCGCATATTGTAGTAAATGTTCTGCTTTAGCATCAGCATTGGCACCAACATCTAAGAACACAAATCCCTTGCCATCAGTAGTGGGCAATGTTACAACTAATGCAGGTCTCGCTACGCCTTTAATACGTCCAACAATAAATAATCCAGCCGACATTAAAGCTCCTGTATTTCCAGCTGATACACAACCATCAGCTTCTCCTGATTTTACCGCCTCAGCCATCTTAACCATCGAGCTATCTTTTTTACGTTTAATTGCACGTACTGGTTCATCTTCCATTTCAATCTTTTCAGTACAATGTCTAAACTCTATTCGCTCATGACTTAAATTGTATTGTGATTCGTCACCAAAAAGAATAATTTCCAAATCTTTAAAGTCCTCGACAGCTTTTTTAACTGCATCTAATACAATACCAGGCGCATCATCCCCGCCCATCATATCTACTGCGATTTTAACCATTTCATTCATCCTCACTTGTATAGTACATTTTGAATTTACCTTTAAAAACTAACATATCTGAAACATAAGAATTCACTTCAATAATATAATGCTTATCTGTTATATCTATGACACGGGCATCTGCTCGAACTGTATCATTTAATTTTACTTTTTCTTTAAATTCAACTTGACTTTCATGTGTCAATACTATTGGTTTATGTATAAGAGCTACACATAATGAGTTAGCTTGTGCAAATAAGACGTGCCCTCTAGCAATCTCACTTTTTGCAAAAACAGAATCAATTGTAATTTCAATTAAAGATTGTGCGCTAACATCAGGATTCACTTGAATCAAATCACCTATAATTTCATTGGCTTCTATTGATTTAATTCGTCCATAATTTTGTTCAGCTACCAATTTAATTCTTTTACGTAACTCAGGAATATTTAAATGCGTGCGATCTAAACGTATAGTTTGAATACTTACATCAAACTTCTCACACAATTCATAATCAGTGATGAAGGGGTTTAATTCGATAGCCTCTTTAATGGCTACTCGTCTATCGTTTTTCTTTAATTTCACACGCTCACCCCTCATTTTAGTACCAAGTCTTAAATATTCCTTAAATATCATAACACTTTCTTTATCTATTACTCAACAATAAACTGTATCAATCTATATTCAGCTGATTGTATCTTTTAATAAAATCAAAATATATCTTTGAATAGTATAATATTTTTCTAATCGAAACGAATATGGCGTAAGTTTTGTTTAATAAACTCTCTTAAATGACTATATTGTTGTTCGAAAAATTGGCCAGATTGTATAAGTTCTGCTGCTTCATCTCTAGCAACTTCAAGCATACGATAATCTTCTACTACATTTGCTACAAGAAAGTCTGGAAGACCGCTTTGTTTTACTCCAAAGAAATCCCCTGGACCTCTCATTTCTAAATCTCTTTCACTTAATTCGAATCCATCAGTAGTTTGAGTCATAATGGTCATACGTTCAATACCTGTTTCAGTCTTGGGAGATGCAATTAATACACAATAACTTTGATGTTCACTACGACCAACACGCCCACGTAATTGATGTAATGTAGATAAACCGAATCGATCTGCATCATAAATCATCATAAACGTTGCATTAGGTACATTTACACCTACCTCAACTACAGTAGTAGAAACTAAAATATCTATTTCATGTTTACTGAATTTTTGCATGACTTGATCTTTATCTTCTGCAGACATTTTCCCATGTAATAATCCAACTTTTTCATTACCATAATCACTTTGTAAGGATTCATAAAGTGCCACAACATTTTGTACATCTTCTAAATGCTCAGAGCTCTCAATTAATGGACAGATGACATAGGCTTGTCTACCTTTTTTTAATTCATTCGACATTTGTGCAAGTACTTGATCATATTGTTCATGTTTGGCCCAACTTGTTTTTATAGGTTTTCTCCCCTTTGGTAATTGTTTAATTGAAGATACATCCATTTCACCGAAAACAGAAATAGCGAGTGTTCTAGGGATTGGTGTCGCTGTCATAAACAATACATTTGTCATTGCACCTTTTTCTCTTAGAATTTGTCGTTGGTTAACACCAAATCGGTGCTGTTCATCTGTAATGACTAATCCAACATTATTGAAGACTACATCATCTTGAATCAAGGCGTGTGTACCAATCAAACAATCGATAGTTCCATTTTCTAATTGCTCTAAAAGAAGTCGTCTTTTTTTCCCTTTAACAGAACCAGTTAATAAAGCTACGTTCATTGTATTACCAAATAGTTGTATTAAACTTTCAGCGTGCTGTTCAGCTAAAATCTCCGTGGGAACCATTAATGCAGATTGATAGCCTGCAGTTTTTAAGGCGTACATACAAATTGCTGCTACCACAGTTTTGCCAGATCCAACATCACCTTGTAACAACCGATGCATACGAATAGGCGCCTTTAAATCACGAAATATTTCATTGACACTAACTTTTTGAGCGTCAGTTAACTCAAATGGCAAACTATCAATAAATTGTTTTACTTTATTTATATCGTAATTAATTTCAATAGCCTCATCTGATGTCTTTTCTAAGCGATTTAACCATTGCATACGTAGCTCAAACATAAATAGCTCTGTAAATGCATAAGTCCGTCTAGCTCTTAGCAAATTTTGTTTATTAATAGGATGATGTAGTGTTTGTATTGTATAAGCTAAAGTTTCTAATTTATACTTTTCTCTGAGGTCATCAGTTAACCATTCATGAATTGTAACATCACTAAGCGCCTGTCTAATATTATCGCGTAACTGCTTTTGCTTTATTCCTTCTTTAATCCTATATATTGGTTCTAAATGAGTATCCTCTTGATTTTTTTGATCTTTAAAAAATATACGATTACCATTAATCTCTTGTTTATTACGATTCCATTTCCCTTTTATAGTGACAATACTATTTAGTTCAAGTTTCTTTTTTAAATAAGGTTGATTAAAAAATACGCATTTAACAGCGATATGATTTATCATAAGATGGACAGTTAGTTTCGATTTATTACGACCAAAAAAAGCAACAGTTGGACTGGAATAAACCTCACCTTGCACTGTTACAGTTGCTTGATCGTCTGCTTGATTTAAGTCAATAACAGTATTATCTTCATAACGTGTTGGTAAATATAATACTAAATCTTCAACTGATTTAATATTTAATTCTTCTAACAACGCTAAACGTTTCGGACCTATACCTTTAATTTTATCTAATGCATATGGGCTCTCAATAAGATGAACTTTTGACATGATGAATCACCTATTATTTTCATTATCTTTAATCTCAACATCTATTCTACCATGTTCAATTGATTAATTTGCATTTCACGGGTTAATTATATGAACACTTCACTATTAAAATTCTCATTAATATATAAAAATAACGATTAGTGAGTTAAATTCACTAACCGTTAGTTCGACTATTTATTATCAAAAAGTAAATAGCATTTCATTTATTCTACTGCGAAGAAATATTGATAAATAGGTTGTCCACCTTCATGTTGTTCCACTTCTACATCAGGGTACTCCGATTCAATCCAATTAATGATTTGGTTTGTAATTGAATTATCAGCATCTTCGCCTGAAATCATTGTTAAAATTTCGCTATCTTCATTAAGAAGTTTGCTGAGTAGACCTTTTACTGCATGAAATTGATTAACATCACTTGTCACAATTTTGTCTTCAGCTAGACCCATGAATTCATCTTTCTTGATTTCAATACCGTCTATTTTAGTATCTCTAACTGCAAAAGTAATTGAACCAGATTGAACAGTTTCCAAAGCATCACTCATATGGCGTTTATTATCTTCTAAACTAGATTCTAAATCATATTGGAATAAGGCTGATATTCCCTGTGGAATAGATTTAGTAGGAATCACTACAGTTTCAGCTTCTACAATACTAGCTGCTTGTTCACTGGCCATCATAATATTTTTATTGTTTGGTAAGATAATTGCACGTTTACATTGTGATTGTTCAATAACTTTAACTATATCTTCAGTAGAAGGGTTCATTGTTTGCCCTCCACTAATAATGTGCGTTGCTCCCATAGATTTAAATAATTCAGCAATCCCATCGCCTACAGAAATTGTAACAATAGCTGTTTCAACTGTTTTGGATTCATTAGCTTCTTTATTTTGAAGTCCATCTTGTTCCTTACGAATAACTTCACGATGTTGTTCACGCATGTTTTCTACTTTAAGTTTAATTAGTTCACCATATTTTTGACCATAATTAAATACATCACCCGGATGTTCTGTATGTACGTGCACTTTAACAATTTCATCATCATTAATTACTAATAACGAATCACCGAATTCACTCATATCATTACGAAATTCTTGCTCGTCGAATGCTTTTTTATTTTTACCAAATCGAACCATCATTTCCGTACAATAACCGTAAACAATATCCTCTGTATTAATAACCCCATGAAAATCATGATCATCATTAACAAATGATTCAGTATCAAGTTTAGGTGCTTGTGCTTCTATTTTTTCGCCTTTAAGACCCTTTAAGAAGCCTTCATAAACGCATAATAAACCTTTACCACCACTATCAACAACGCCTACTTCTTTAAGTACTGCTAATAAATTAGGCGTATTATCTAGAGATTCGCTTGCAGCTTCAATCAGATGTGCCATTAAATCAACGCAATCTTCAGCTTGATCCACGTAATCCATTGCCGCTTTTGCTGCATCTTTGGCTACTGTTAAAATCGTTCCCTCTACCGGTTTCATAACTGCCTTATAAGCTGTTTCAACTCCAGCTTGAAAACTCTCAGCAAACTGTTGCACGCTTATTTCTTTTTCTTCTTCAATATTCTTACAAAAACCTCTGAATAATTGAGAAAGAATAACACCTGAATTACCACGAGCCCCCATAAGTAATCCTTTTGAAAATGTTTTACCTAACTCTCCAATATTTTGAGATAAATTATTTTCGACTTCCTCACGACCAGAAGTAATAGTTAAATTCATATTTGTCCCTGTATCTCCATCTGGAACAGGATAGACGTTTAATGAATCCACTAAGTCTGCATTATTTGATAAATTTTGTGCCCCTTGTATAATCATATCGGCAAATAATTTACCATTTATTT
>OLJD01000242.1_pt1 | contig 15895 bp, 14 predicted proteins | sample 1601441 | NCBI WGS metagenome assembly OLJD01 (sample SAMN04436853, study PRJEB24849) | human gut metagenome | biome: human gut; feature: NICU; material: stool | host: Homo sapiens | place: USA: Saint Louis, MO | collected 2011-10-01 | reverse complement strand
TTTTAGTGTGAGTGAAACGAACGCATGGAGAGATCTCATGAGATTTCTCGACTCATTACATTCGCTCGAAATGGGTTAGAAATTTGCTTTGTAAGCAATTTGAGACCCTAGCGAAGGGTCTTTTTTTGATCCTAAATAAATGTCTATTTATCTATGTGTCGAACACAAATGGGGCATACCACCTCGGGTATGGTTTCTATTTGTGTTCTTTTTTTTAGGAGGTGAATATGGTTTTAATAAATGGCAAGGAAGTGAAAATAAAAAATGAAATTTCCTTGTATGAATTTTTAAAAGAAAATAAATTCGATCCTCACTTTGTGGCTGTTGAAGTAAACGAAGAGCTTGTAAAAAGAGAAAATTTCAAAAACTTTCTTGTAAAAGATGGCTACAAGGTTGAAGTTTTTTCCTTTGTTGGAGGGGGTTGATTTGGAATTAAGAGATAAAATTTTAAAAAGACAAAATAAAAAAGACAATGAAATATTTAGAAATGCAAAAGTTTCAATTTTAGGTTGTGGGGGACTTGGCTCAAATGTTGCCATGATTTTGGCAAGGGCAGGTATTGGAGAAATTTTTTTGTATGATTTTGATAAAGTTGAATATTCAAATTTAAACAGACAAAATTATAAAATTTCTGATATTGGTAAAGAAAAAACTCTTGCAACAAAAAAAATAATTGAAGAAACCATTCCATATACAAAAGTTCATGCAAGAAATATGTATTTGGATGAGAAAAATATGGATGAAATTGTAGAAAATACAGATTATTTTATTGAAGCTTTTGATAATAAAGAGTCCAAGGTCATGGCCTTTGATTATTTTTCAAAAAAGGAAAATAAATTTCTTTTCACTGCATCGGGCATGGCTGGACTTGGGGATATTTCAAATATTAAGGTAAAAAAAATAAATAATATTACTATGATTGGAGATTTTAAATCGGACGCAAAAAAAGATGGGCTTTATCTTGCCTATGTATCAATCATGGCAAGTCTTGAAGCGCTTGAGTGTTTGAAAAAAATAAGGAAGGATTATTATGGAAGATAAATTTATACTAGGTGGCAAGGAATTTAATTCAAGATTTATTCTTGGTAGTGGAAAATATTCTGTAGAATTAATTGATGCCGCTGTAAAAAATGCAGAATGTGAAATGATTACAGTTGCCCTAAGACGAGCAAATACAAAAGATGTGGCAAATATTTTAAATTATATACCAAAACACGTTACAATTATTCCAAATACATCTGGAGCAAGAAATGCCGATGAGGCAATTAGAATTGCAAGACTTGCAAGGGAAATGGGTTGTGGAAATTTTGTAAAAATTGAAATTATGAGAGATAGCAAATATCTTTTGCCAGATAATGAAGAGACTTTGAAGGCTACAAAAGTTTTGGCTGATGAAGGATTTATTGTTCTTCCTTATATGTATCCAGATTTAAATTATGCAAGAGATTTAAAAGAAGCTGGAGCTGCTGCTATAATGCCACTTGCAGCTCCAATTGGATCTAACAAGGGCCTTGTTACAAAAGAATTTATAAAAATAATTATTGATGAAGTTGACCTTCCAGTAATTGTTGATGCAGGAATTGGCCTTCCAAGTCAAGCTGCAGAGGCAATGGAAATGGGAGCGGCTGCAATTATGGCAAACACAGGAATTGCTAGTGCATCTGATATTACAATGATGGCAAGAGCTTTTAAACTTGGAATTGAAGCAGGACGTCTTGCAAGACTCTCAAAACCAGGAAGGGTTTTAGAAAAAGGTGCAGATCCATCATCACCATTAAGGGATTTTTTTGATTAAGATGAATATTAAAAAAGTTACAGATTATTTTCCAGAAATGGATATAATCGATTCTCATATAAAAACCGAAGTTTTAGATTATTACGAAAAAATTAAAAATAAAGATGTAAGCGATGCTGATATCCTTTCAAGTTTAGAAAAAGAAAGACTTGATGAAGAAGATTTTTACGATCTTTTGTCAGACAAGGCCTTAAATCATTTAGAAAAAATGGGAGAGCTTGCAAAAGATAAGAGAGTAAGATATTTTGGAAATAATGTTTGTCTTTTTTCACCAATTTATATAGCAAATTATTGTGAAAATTCTTGTAGGTATTGTGGATTTAGAGCAAAATCTGATATAAAAAGAGCAAAATTAAATTTTGAAGAAATTGAAGAAGAAATGAAGGCTCTTTCAGAGACTGGAATTGAAGATGTTTTAATTTTAACTGGAGAAAGTCAAAAATTTTCATCAGTAGAATATATTGCGAAAGCTTGTGAGATTGCAAAAAAATATTTTAAGACAATAGGAATTGAAGTCTATCCTGCAAATGTTGATGATTATAAAAAATTAAAAGAAGCAGGTGCTGATTTTGTTACAGTTTTTCAAGAATCATACAATCCAAAAACTTATGATTTTTATCATCCATATGGCCATAAAAGATCCTGGGTTTATAGGATTGACACTCAAGAAAGAGCAATGATGGCAGGATTTAGGGGTGTAGGATTTGGAACACTTTTTGGACTTAATGATCCAATAGAAGAAGCCTTTAAATTAGGTATTCACGCCCAAAAAATTCAAAAAAAATATCCTCACGCAGAAATTGCAATTTCTCTTCCAAGAATTAGACCAACTCACGGGGCAGATAAGCTTAATTTTTTTGAAGTAAATGATAAGAAATTTTTTCAAATTATGCTTGCTCTTAGGATATTTTTACCATTTGCCTCAATAACTCTTTCAACAAGGGAAGACCGTGATTTTAGAAATTTGGCAGTAAAATATGCAGCAACAAAAATTTCTGCATCAGTTGATACTTCAATCGGTCATAGGTCAAAAAAATCTCAAGATGAGGGGGACGAGCAATTTGAAATAGCAGACAATAGGTCTTGTGAAGATGCTATAAAAGATTTAAAATCAATTGGAATGAGCCCTGTTTTTACTGATTATATAAATGTATAGGAGAGATTATGAAAAAAAATAATTCACTTCTTATAATGCTTACTCTTTCAATGTTTGTAACAATTGGTCTTGTTATTTCTCCAATTTTAAGATTTGAAGGCTTTGCACCTACGGCTCATTTTGTAAATATTGTTTGCTCAGTATTTTTGGGCCCTTGGTATTCACTTTTAAATGGATTAATAACTGCCTTTTTGAGAATGAGTTTTCTTGGAATTCCTCCTCTTGCCATAACAGGTCAAGTTTTTGGAGCTGTTTTATCTGGAATATTTTATAGGAAATCTAAGGGAAATTTATTTTTAGCTGTAGTTGGAGAAATTTTGGGAACAGGAGTAATTGGTGCTCTTGTTTCTTATCCAGTAATGAAATTGTTTTATGGAACAGGAGATATAACTTGGTATTTTTACCTACCATCTTTTATAATTGCAACAATTTTGGGTGGATCTGTTGCCCTGATTTTCTTAAAAACCTTACAAAGATCAAAAGTCCTATATACCATACAAAAAAAACTAGGAGTAAATGTATATGAAAAATCTAAGAAAAATTCTTAGAAAAAGAGATTTAGTAAAAGAAAAATCTCCCTTAATCCACGCTATCACAAATCCAATTGCTATAAATATGGTAGCTAATTCTATTTTGTTTCAAGGAGCCAAGGCTATTTGTGCCGAGCATCCAAAAGAAATGGAAGATATAGTAAAAATTTCTGACTGTCTATCAGTAAATCTTGGAAATATTACAGATTCAAGGATAAAATCAATTGAGCTTGCTATAAAATTTGCAAATCAAAAGAATATTCCTGTAGTAATTGATTTAGTTGGAGTTGGGGCTAGCAAGTTGAGATATGAATTTTCGAAAAAACTTTTAGAAAATTATAAATTTTCTCTAATAAAGGGAAATGGGTCAGAAATTTTAGCTATTAGTGGAAATGAATCAAATGCCAAAGGAATTGATGTTGGTGAAAAAGATAAATTAAATAGAGAAAATATTGAAAAATTTATTAAAATATCAAAAAATCTTTGTAAAAAATACCAAACCAGTGTTTTAATTACAGGAAAGACTGATATTTTACTTGATGAGAATAGATATTTTCTAATAGAAAATGGTTGTGAAAATCTATCAAAAATCACAGCTACAGGTTGTATGCTAACAAGTTTGATTTCAACTTTTTTATCAGTTACAAACCCTATAGAAGCTTCAATTTTGGGACTTTTGATTTTAGAAATTTCTGGAGAAATCTCTGAAAAAGATAGGCTTTATAGCTTTTTTGTAAATTTAATGGATAATATTTCTAGTATAAGTGATGATGAAATTTTAAAAAGGGCAAAAATAAGAGAGGTAAAATTTTGAAAAAATTATATTTGGTAACAAATTCAGAAAAATACACTGAAAAAGAGTTTTTAAAAAGAATTGAAGATGCTCTAAAAGGTGGAGTTGATATCCTTCAATTAAGGGAAAAAGAAAAAACAGACCTTGAGATTTTAAATTTGGGAAAAAAAGTTAAAAAAATCTGCGATGACTATAAAGTACCAATGCTAATTGACGATAAGCCTCACCTTGCCTGGGCTCTTGGATGTGGAGTCCATGTGGGGGCCGATGATATGCCAATTTCACTTTGTAGAAAACTTTTGGGAGAAAAAGCTTTAATAGGAGCAACTGCAAAATCAGTAGAAGCTGCGAAAAAAGCCCAAGAAGATGGGGCAGATTATTTGGGAGTTGGGGCGATTTTTGAAACAAAAACCCACGTAAAAACCAAAAGAACCTCTGTTGAAACTTTAAAAAAAATAAAAGAGACGGTGGATATCGATGTTTATGCTATAGGGGGCTTAAATATTGAAAATGTAGATATATTAAAAAATTCAAAAGCTGATGGAATTTGTGTGGTTAGGGCAATAATGGATGCAGATGATGTTTACCAAACAAGCCTTGATTTAAAAGAAAAAATTCAAGAATTATAAAAATAAAAAAATCATATTTAACGGTAAAATTTTGCTATATCAAGGAATTTGTAAAACAAAAATCTAAACAAAACCAAGAGATCTCTCGACAAGCTCGAGATGGGTTAATTTTATATTCATTTTTAAGCTAAAGTTTAAATTAAAATTTTTAAAAAATCAAATAATAATAAAAATAAAAATATTAAAGTCAAAATTTAATCGAAATAAAATATAAAATGAAAGACATTAATAATCAAAAAACTTTTCTAATAAAGAAATTCAATAGTAACCCATCTTGACTAGGTAAATATTCCTTGATTTGGAATATTTACCCCCAAAAACAAAGTGAGATATCACTGGAAAGTTTGTGAAACAAACGTGTTTTCGTCCGAAGCGAGCGGAGAGATCTCAAAGAATAAGTAAATTTACAAGCTAGATAAAACTAAAGAGATTTCTCGACTATCACTCGAGATGAGTAAATTTTTTATGAAAATAATGACTAAAGAAAAAAATATTTTAGGTTTTATCATAAAAATTATAAAAAAATCAAAAAATCAATAATATCTACCAATAACCATCTCAACTGGGCATAGTAAGTGTAAATCTAAAAAGAAAAAAAGCATAATCAAACTTAAACTTTAGCAATAAAAAATATCTATAAATAACCCATCTCGACCGACCATAGGGAGTGGAGAGATCTCTTAAGTTAAGTAAATCGAAAATTTTAATTTATTCGAAGAAATACTTACAAAATTATATTTTCAATCTTATTTTCTATTTACATAATCAAGCAAAATATTATCTATCGATTCAACTTCTATATATTTTATTTCCTTAATATCAATTTCAAATTCATCGTAACTTTCTCCTGAGTTTTGATCTACTGCATCAATTATGGCAAAATTTTCATCCAATTCTTTTACAGAGCCACAAATTAATTCGTAATAATCTAAATTTTTTCCTATATTTATAATTTTTCTGTTTTCTTTAGCATACTTTATAATATTATAGAAATCAGGCTCATTTTTAAATACTTCGCTATCAGATTTTCCTATACTTATTGATTTCCAGTACTCGTTATAAACTTTTAATTTTTTTAAAAAATCAGATTTTTCATTTACTTGGACCAAGTCTTTTGAAATAAGGGTATAACCATCAAATCTTCCTTGGTCATCTAGGTTATTTATCAAAATTTTTTCTTTATCTTCATATAATAAAAATCCATATGCAAATGATGAATTTTCATTTAAAAGTTCTACTAATTTATTTTCCATAAGCCCTCCCTTTTTTCTTTTATTATACTAAATTTGGACAAAATAAAAAGCAGGAAAAATCCTGCTTTTATCCCATATATCTTTTTAAGAAATCTTTGGTCCTTTGATTTTTTGGATTTGTAAAAATCTCTTCTGGAGATCCATCTTCTAAAATTATTCCTTCATTCATAAATAAAACCCTAGTTGAAACTTCTCTTGCAAAATCCATTTCGTGAGTTACAACTATCATTGTGATTCCCTCTTTAGCTAGTTTTGTCATAACTTCCAAAACTTCTCCAACCATTTCAGGATCAAGAGCACTTGTTGGTTCATCAAATAATAAAACTTCTGGATCCATACAAAGGGCTCTTGCTATTGCAACTCTTTGTTTTTGTCCACCAGAAATTTGTGATGGTTTTGCATTTATATATTGGTCCATACCTACTAGTTTAAGATATTTTTTTGCCTTTTCTTGAGCCTCATTTTTTGAAATTTTTAAAACTTTTTCTTGGCTTAGGGTGCAATTTTGTAATACTGTTTTATTTTCAAATAAATTAAAATTTTGAAAAACCATGCCGACTTTTGTTCTATAAGCTCTAAGGTCGAATTTTTTTTCTAAAATATTTTCATTTTCATATAAAATTTCTCCACTTGTTGGTTCTTCTAAAAGATTTAAACATCTTAATAGGGTAGATTTTCCAGATCCTGAAGATCCAATTATTGTCACTACTTCTCCTTTTTCTACTTCCATGTTTATGTCTTTTAAAACTAAATTTTGTCCAAATTTTTTTTCTAAATTATTAACTTTAATTATACTAGGCATGAATTCCTCCTGTTACTGATTCAAGTTTGAACTCTTTTGTATTAAATTTTTTCTCAACTAACAAGATGATTCTTGTAGTTACAAATGTTAGGATGAAATAAATTATAGCTGTTATCAAATATGTTTGGAAAATTTGATAAGTTGAGCCGGCTATAGATTTTGATACAAAGAATAATTCTGTTACGCTTATTACATTTAATACTGATGTATCTTTTATATTTACCACAAACTCATTTGCAATTGCTGGTAAGATTGATTTTATTGTTTGAGGAATTACCACATTAAACATGGTTTGTGAATGGGTCATTCCAAGAGCCTTACAAGCTTCAAATTGTCCCTTATCAACTGAATTTATTCCGCCTCTTACAACTTCTGATAAATAAGCTCCAGTATTAATTGAAACAATTATAAAGGCTGCAAGCATGGTTGACATATCAATTGCTAAAAATTGTTTTGCCCCATAAAAAATTAAGATTGCTTGAACCATCATTGGGGTTCCCCTAAATATTTCAATGTAGGCTACAAGGATAAAGTTTATAATTTTTTGTAAAATATATCCTACAATATTTTTATTTTTGTCAATATTTGTTTTTCTAATAACTGCAACAACAAGTCCTATAAAAAATCCTATTATTGTTGAAATTATTGAAATGAAAAGTGTTGAAAAAATTCCATTTATAAATAGAGAAGAATAATCATTCCAAATTTCTTTCATTTGCCCAAAAAATGAAAGTTTTTCTCCATCATTTTCAGAAAGTTTTACCATCTCTTCCATAATTTTATCTTGATCTTTAGTATTCATTTCAGATAAGATTTTATTAATTTCATCCTTCATAGAAGAATTTTTTCTAAGACCTACAGCAATTGAAGTATCATCTGATGAAGTTTCAAATCCCCTGCCCTTTTCAAATTCTACATAAGTTAAGTCATTATTTGCAGAAACTGCTGACATTGCTCCAGGCTTTTCTGAAACATAGCCGTCAATATTTCCAGATTTTGTAGCAGAAATCATTGATGGGAAAGATTCCATAGCTGATTGTTTATTAACTCCATCAATCTGATCAAGTACCGTGTAATGAAAAGTATTTAACTGTCCTGTAAGTTTTGCATCTTTAAAATCTTTTAAAGATTTTGCCTTTGCAAAAGAAGAATCTTTTTTCAAAACTACAACCAAATCTGATACATAATAAGAATTTGTAAAATCAATTTCTTTTTTTCTTTCGGCAGTTGGGCTCATACCTGCAATAATGGCATCAATTTTTCCACTTGTAAGAGCTGGAGGAAGTCCGTCCCACTCAGTCTTATAAATTTCTAATTTTTTTCCTAGTCTATCGGCAATTTTTTTTGCAATTTGAACATCATATCCATTTGCATATTCGCCCTTAGAATTTTTTATCTCAACTGCTCCGTTAGAATCATCAACTTGAGAAAAGTTAAAAGGTGCATAATTTACTTCCATTCCAACCTTAAATGTGTCCTCATCAGCATGTGAAATTTCCATTGTAAAAACAAAGGCAAAAACAAAAGCCATAAGAAACTTAAATAATTTTTTCATTTTTTCCTCCAAAATTTTTCTTTATTATAAGTTAAGAATTAAATATAAAAAACGGTCCTCATCCCTCAAGGGACGAAGACCGTGTTACCACCCAAATTTAATATTTTTTCACAAAAATATCCTTATTAAGTACAAAATATACTTTCAAAGGATCCAATAAGAAAGTACAAAATTATACCCCTTTGCTATAACGTGCAAATCACGATATCGAATCAAAATATCCTCGATACAACTCTAAGTCTTTATTCACTAAGATTATAAGATCTTTTTTCAGCCTACAAAGATTCTCTGTGCTTATAATTTATTAGCTACTCTTCTTTTCAAAGTTTTTATATTTAATCTTAGACTAATAATACATCCTTAAATTACATTTGTCAAATAAATATTTATATTTTTATATGAAAAAATATTATTTTTGTTTATTAATTAATAAACTTTTTTATCACATAATTTAAATATAAGATAAGCTTGAAAATAAAAGTTAATAGATAGAAAATTATTGAAAATATAATATAATATATTTATTAGAAGACTTGAAAGGAGTTAGAGATGACAGAAAATAAAATGAATTTTGATAAATTTAAAATAAAACCAAAAGAAGGTTCAAAAATTAAAAAAACTATAGCAGTTATGTCTGGTAAGGGAGGAGTTGGAAAATCTTCTGTAACAAGTATGCTCGCAGCAAAACTTTCAAAAAATGGAAATAAGGTTGCAATCTTAGATGCAGATATTACAGGTCCATCAATTCCTCAAGCTTTTGGAATAAAAGATAGCGTAAGAAGTCTTGAAGATGGGACATTGATTGCACCAGAAAGCGTGGGTGGAATTAAAATTATGTCTATAAATTTAGTTTTAGAGGATAAATCAGCTCCAGTTGTATGGAGATCATCAATAGTAAATAATGTTTTAAAACAATTTTACACAGATGTGGATTGGGGAGAAATTGATTATTTATTAATAGATATGCCTCCAGGAACAAGTGATATTCCACTTACAGTTTTCCAATCACTAAATATTGATGGGGTAGTTGCAGTAACAACTCCACAAGATCTTGTAGGAATGGTAGTAGAAAAATCCTTAAACATGGCAAAAATGATGGGAAAAACTACTTTGGGAATTGTAGAGAATATGTCATATTTCAAAGCGCCAGATACTGGAAATGTATATAAAATTTTTGGGGAAGGCTCAACAGAAAAAACAGCAGAAAAATTTGATATTGATACAGTTTCTAAACTTGCTATAAATCCAGAAATAACTAGCTTGATTGATCAAGGAAATATTGAAGAAATAGATGAAAGTGATCTAGATAATTTAGTAGAAAAAATTGAAAATCTATAAAATTTTAGGGGAGATTTATGAAAAAAATAATTAAAAACAAGTGGCTTTTAGGGTTATTATTTGCAATAATTCTATCTATTCCGCAAATTTCAAAGGCTAATGATAATTTTGATTCAGATAAACATTCATTCATGTATGGTATTGGATTAAATCAAAATCAAATTGATCAAGTAAAAAATAAATTAGAACTAACAGAAGATATAAACATGGCAAGTGTAAATGGTGCTGATTGTGAAAAATATTTAGGATACAGCGCAAACGACTATGATATGATTTCATCAGTTTCTGTAAAAAAACTTCCAGAAGGAAGTGGAATAAAGGTAGATATTTTGACACCTGAAAATATTACATCAATTACAGAAAGTCAATACACAAATGCAGCCATAACTTCAGGAATTAGTGATGCAGAAATAAAAGTAGCAAGTCCAACAAAAGTTACTGGAGAATCTGCTTTAGTTGGAGTTTATAAAGCATTTGAAATGACTGGTGAAAAAGTTGATACACAAAGTACACAAACTGCCCAAGAAGAACTTGGAACTTTGAAAAAAATTAGTGATGAAAATGAAGGAAATGGATCTTTTGATAAAGATAAATTAGACCAAGCTGTTGCAGAAGTAAAACAAAATCTAAAAGAATACAAAGATCAAAATGGAAAGCCTGCAGATAGCAACCAAATTCAAATATTTATTCAAGATGCTTTGAAAAATGTAAATATGGGGGATATACTTTCAAATAATAATATACAAATTCTTGTAAATTATTTTGAAAAATATCAAGAAAGTCCAGCGATAGATAGCAAAAATGTAGAAGAAAACCTAAAAAAATTCGCAGGAGATCTTACAGAAAAAGGTAAAAAATTCTACGAAGATAATAAAGATGATATAAATAAAGTTGGAAATGATGTAAAAGAGTCAGGTCTTTGGGATAAAATAGTTCAATTTTTTAAAGATTTATTCTCATCATTTACAAATTCAAATAATGATAGTTCAAATAATTAATTAAAAATCATAAAAACCCATCTCGACACACTATAAGGAGTTGAGAGATCTCAAAGAATAAGTAAATTTTTAAGATAAAATAAAGCAAATAGATCTCTCGACTGGGATCGAGATGGGTAATTTTTTTATTTAATTTTAAGATAAATTTTGAAATATTATTTTTTAGAAAATATTAAATAGTTTTTTTTATAAAAAATAAAGAAAGAAACACCCATCTCGACCTGATAAATATGCCTTGATTTGGCATATTTATTCCTAAAACTAGTACTAAATCACGGAAGAATTTGCAAAGCAAAAGGATTTTAGTGTGGAGAGATCTCTCAATAACACTCGAGATGGGTTTATTTTTATATTTATATTAAGTTAAAATTAAAAATATATTTTAATACCAACCACGAAGCTTCATAGCTTCTGCTATTCTTTTTATTGCAAACATATATGAAGCTTCTCTTAAATCTGTCTTATATTCTTCTTTTATTTGGTAAATTCCATCAAGAGATTTTTTCATATCTTTAACTTGTTTTTCTTGAACTTTTTCTTTTGACCAATAATTTCCATATTGATTTTGTATCCATTCATAATAAGAAACCAAAACCCCACCAGAATTTGCAAGAATATCAGCAATCACTTCTACATTTTTTTCTTTAAGAATTTTATCTGCCTCAGGAGTTGTAGGTCCATTTGCACCCTCTACAATTAATTTTACATCTAAATTTCTAGCTATTTTTTCGGTTATAATATTTTCTAAGGCTGCAGGAATTAAGATATCAAATTTTGTATTCCAAAACGCTTCATCAGATATTTTTTTAGCATTAGGATATCCAACAAGAGTTTTATTTTCTTGCCTATATTTTTTTAAAGATTCATAATCAAATCCATTTTCTGAATAAAGGGCAGAGCGTCCACATTTTTCACTTTCATCTCTAATTGAAAGATATTTAACTTTTGCTCCTTCTTTTATCAAATATTTTAAAGTATAGCTTCCTACATTTCCAAAACCTTGAAGACCAATTTCAGAATTTTTTAAATCAAGTCCTATTTTTTTAGCTACATATTTTGTAGTAATTACTACTCCAAAACCCGTAGCTTCATCTCTACCAAGGCTTCCTCCAAGAATTAATGGTTTGCCAGTAAAAGTTCCAATATCTTGTCTATCCCCATTTAATTTTATATATTCGTCTGTAAAATATGACATTATTTTTCCATTTGTATTTACATCTGGTGCTGGAATATCGATTCTTTCTCCCAAATATTTATGAAGACCTCTAATATAGCCACGAGATAAATTTTCAAGTTCTCTTTCAGATAATTTTTTTGGATCAACAGTGATACCACCTTTTCCTCCGCCATAAGGAATTTCCAAAAGTCCTGCTTTTAAACTCATCCAAGTTGATAGAGCCTTAACCTCTTCTATATTTACATTTTGATGAAATCTAACTCCACCCTTAGAAGGGCCAAGAGCATTGTTGTGAGCAGACCTGTATCCTTTAAATACTTTCAAAGATCCATCATCCATTTTTACTGGAATAGAAATTTCAATAAATCTTTGAGGCTCTTTTAAAATTTCATAAACAGCTGGATCCAAATTTAATTTTTGGCAAGCTATTTTTATTTGATTTTGTGCTGACTTTAATGGATTTAATGTATCCGTCATTTTTAACTCCTTATAATTACAAATTAAATTTTATAAAATTTAATATTTTAAATTATTATAGCATTATTTTTTCTGACAAACAATAAAAAAAAACGTCCCAACGACGTTTCAGTATGTTGATAAACTAAAAATTTACCCATTTCAACCGAGTGCAACGAGCGGAGAAATCTCATGAGATATCTCCATGCTTTCGTTTCACTCACTTAGTCGAGATGGGTTATAGCACAATTTTATTTTTGAATTATTAATATATTATTAAACTGACTTTATCTACGCTCTGAAACGCCCTAAGGACGTTTTTTATTCTTCTATTAATCTTTTTATAATTATAGGATTTCCTATTCCTGATGTTATTATTCCATCTCTTGGATTTGCTGCATGAACTATTCCACCTTGACCATCTGCTATTGCAACGTGGGTAATATTTGAAAGGCTTGTTCCAAAAAATACCAAGTCTCCTGCTTTTTCCTCACCAAGATTTATTGTTTTTCCATAATCTGCTTGACTTTGGGCAAAATGGGGAAGACCTATTCCAAATTTTCCATATACTTGTTGGGTAAAACCAGAACAATCAACTCCATTTGTAAGACTTGTTCCACCCCAAACATATGGATTGCCAATAAAGTTTGTTGCAAAATTATAAGCCTTTGATCCTATATCATCGCCATCAACTGTGTAATAAACATATTCAACTTCTTCGCTTTGATCGTTTTGATTATCTTCTGTATTATTTTCAGGATAAATTCTTGTGATTTCATTTTGAACTTCTGTATTTTTTTCATCAACTGGATACAAACTTAAATTATTTCTATCAAGATAATCCATATATCTTTTTATAGATTCGTATATTTTCTTATATTTATCTTTGATTTTATCCAAGTCTTTAGAATCTTTTTTGGAAATATCAAAATTATCAATTTTTGCAAATCCTGTTTTATCGCCTTTTTTTATTTTTACAAAATCATTATCAGAAAAATTTACCAAAGTAACTTTTTCATCTTTTTTAAAATCAGCAACTTCTTTTGATTTTTCATCGGCTTTTTCGTAAATTTTTCCTTTGTTTATAGCTTTTATATCATCTAAAACATGATACCAAGCTTTTTCGGTGTAGGCTTTTTTGCCTTCAAATTCTATTTCGAAACAATCGTTTTTTTCGCCTTTTATTTCATATACATCAGGATAATCAATTCCACCGACAAATTTCATGCCCTTTTCGCCACTTGGTTTGTCAGTAACATTTACTCCTTCAGTAATATCATAATTTATTAATAAAGCTTTGGCTTTTGACTCACTTTTTGGAGCAAAAAATTGAAATGCTATAATTCCTGATAAAAATATTAAAGTTTTTTTGTTTTTTCTCATTTCCCCATCCTCAAAATATTTATATTTCAACTACTATTAATTTATCATTATATTTGTATAGTGTCAATTATTAAAATTTTAATTGTAAATATTTATTAATCTAAAAAATATTTTATAAAATAATATATTTTTAATAAATTTAAATTTAGGCTATTTGTGATATAATTAACTGAACAATTTTTTGAAAATTTTAGAATTTAAGAAAGGTAAAATGATGGATTTAAAAAAATTTGGAAACTTAGCTTTTGATAAAAAGACTATGAAAGAAAATGTACCCTTTCCCGTTTATTTAAAATGGAAAGAAGCTGCCAGAAATAATGATAATCTTGATAGGGAAACTGCAGATTCTATTGCACACGCCATGAAATCTTGGGCTATTTCAAAAGGTGCAACTTCTTATACTCATTGGTTTCAACCTTTAAATGGAAAAACAGCCAACAAAAAAACTGCTTTTTTAAATAGAGATGATAAACACAATCCAATAAATAGATTTTCTGGAAAAGAACTAATAAAGGGAGAACCAGATGCATCATCATTTCCATCTGGTGGAATGAGATCAACTTTTGAGGCACGTGGTTATACATATTGGGATCTGACAGCAAATTCTTTTATAGAAGATAAAGTTTTATATATACCATCAGTTTTTGTTTCTTTTTATGGAGAAAAACTTGATAAAAAATTGCCTTTAATTGAATCAATGAATAGGATTAGTAAGTATGCCAGTCCAATTTGTAATTTATTTTTGAAGGAGGAAAAAACTTATAGGGTAAAACCAAAAGTTGGTCTTGAACAAGAATTTTATTTGATAGATAAAGAATTTTTTGATAAAAGAATTGACCTTGAATATTGTGGAATGAGTCTAGTTGGTCGTGATCCTATGGTTGAAAAAGAAATTATTTCTCATTATCTTGGAGCAATTCCACAAAGAGTTAATGATTTTTTTGAAGATATAAATGAACAACTTTATGATTTGGGAATATATATGGAAGCTGAGCATAACGAGGTTGGCCCAAATCAATTTGAAATTGCCATAATGTTTGAAAATGCTAATATTTCAGTTGATAATAATCAATTGTTGATGCATATTTTGGAAAAAACTGCTATTAGACATAATTTATATTGTCTTTTAAAAGAAAAACCTTTCAAAAATATGGCAGGAAGTGGTAAACACAATAATTATTCCTTATCTACAAATTATGGAAAAAATTGTTTTTCCCCAGGAAAAGATCCAAAAAATAACCACCTATTTTTGCTATTTTTATCAGCAATGATTAAAGTATGCAATAAATACCAAAACTTAATTAGACTTTCTTCATCTTCAGTCTCAAATGATTATAGACTTGGTGGAAACGAAGCACCTCCATCAATAATTTCAGTTTTTATTGGAAAAGATTTGGAAAATATTTTAAAATCAATTGCAAATGATGAAAAGATTAAAGATATAAAAAACAAGGTCAAAATTCCTCATCTTGGTGAACTTTCTACAGATTCATCAGATAGAAATAGGACCTCGCCAATTGCTTTTACTGGAAATAAATTTGAATTTAGAATGCTTGGCTCATCAAAATCAGCTGCAGATTTAAATACAGTAATAAATCTTTCTATGGCAAAAGTTTTAAAAGAATTTTACCAAAGGCTTGAAGGAAAAAGTGATAAAGATTTAAAAAATGAAGTTTATAAAATTGTAAAAGAAACTTATAAAGAAAACTCTAAAATATTATTCCAAGGAGATGGTTATTCTAAAGAGTGGGTAAAAGAAGCTGAAAAAAGAGGATTAGAAAACCACAAAACCTTCCTAGATGCTTTAGTTTTTGCAAATAATAATTCATCTTTTGACCTATACAAAGATGAAAAAATCTTTAGTCAAAAAGAAATAGATTCAATTATAAATGTAGAATTTGATGAAATATGTAAATTCTGCCAACAAGAATTAGAAGTTTTATCTAATTTAATTTATCAAGAAATTTTACCTTCAGCAATGAAAGAAGTAAAAGAAATAAAATCTTACCTTTCTTTTCTAAACAATGAAA
>OLJD01000238.1_pt1 | contig 16028 bp, 14 predicted proteins | sample 1601441 | NCBI WGS metagenome assembly OLJD01 (sample SAMN04436853, study PRJEB24849) | human gut metagenome | biome: human gut; feature: NICU; material: stool | host: Homo sapiens | place: USA: Saint Louis, MO | collected 2011-10-01 | reverse complement strand
TAAAAGATAAAACAAATCTAAAAGATATAAAAAATTTAAAGACAGATAAAAAAGTTAATCTGGATAATGGTTATATTAATTGGAATGAAGATAGTAAAGATATTTACTATCAAGGAAAAAGTAAGGAAGATTTACCGGTTGATATAAATGTAAAATATTTTTTAGATGGTAAAGAAATAACTTCAGATAAATTAAAGGGTAAATCTGGGCATTTAAAAATAAAAATAGAAGCTATTAATAAAAAGAAAACTAATGCAAAAATAGATGGTAAAAATAAAGAAATTTATTCTCCATACCTTGCCCTTGCTGAAATGAATTTTAATTCTGATAAGGTGAAAAATCTTACAACAAATAGTGGAAAGCTTGTTAAAGACGGAAAAAATGAAATAGTTGCAGCTGTTTTGACACCAGGACTTAGAGAAAATTTCCAGGGAGTTATAGAAGGGGATAAGCTTGATAACTTCAAAGATAAAGTAGAAATGGAAATGGATGTTAAAGACTATGAACCAACTGAAGTTTATGCTCTTATCACTAATGAATTTTTCCAAGAAGATGCAAAACTTGATTCCTTAGATGAATTAAAAAATGGAGTAAATGATTTAGAAGAAAATGCAGCAAAACTTGTTGATGGTTCAAACAAATTAGATGAAGGAAGCAAAAAATTAAATGATGGAATTGGAAAATTAAATCAAGGGGCAGGTCAATTATCTCAAGGATCTAATAAAATAGTAAGCTCATTCGATCAATTATCAAATGCTTTTGCTAGTTTGCCAGGAAAAATTCAAACAGTGAATACAGCAGTTAACCAACTAAATAATGGAAGTTCAAAGCTATATAATGGTGTTAACCAATACACAATAGCAGTTGGACAAATAAATAATAATATGGCAAAATTGCAAGATGGATCTGTTAGTTTAAATAATGGAGCTAGTCAATTAGATTCATCACTTATGAAATTAAGCAATGGAACAGCAAGTTTAAGAGATAATCTATCAAAAGTAACAAATGGAAATGATATAGCAAATTTAACTAATTCTATGAATCAACTATCAAACGGACTCGGTCAATTATCAAATGGAATTAGCCCACTAGCAGATAGTGTTAGTCAATTGAGCGGGGGACTTTCAAAAATTGAAGAATCTTCAAAAACATTAAATCAAGGTATAAATAATTTAAATCAAAGTGCTCAAAATGCACCAAGTCTTGATTCTAGTGTTCAAAATATAAACGCTCAAGCTGGTGCAATCGACCAAGTTATAGCAAATTTACAAGCAAAAAATGAGGACGGCTCTCTTTCAGCAGAAATTGAAAACTTAAAGGCAGTAAAACAAGGATTAAACAATGAATCTGGATCAATAAGTGCAAATGGCCAAGCAAATGCTGCTATTAAACAAGGACTTGGACAATTAGCTAATGGATCATCAGAACTTACTTCATCAATAGGACAAGTAAATAATAATTTAGGTCAAGTAAGTTCAAAATTAAATGAGTCAAAAGAAACTGTTCAAACATCATCAGCAAAACTTTCAGAAGCAAGCAAAAAAATTGGTGGAGCTTTATCAAATAGTAATATTAAAAAATTACAAGATTCAGTAGTAATGCTTGATGAGTCTACAAAACAAATTAAAGCAGGTTCAGAAAAATTAAAATACGGAACTCAAGCAAACCAAGAAGGTGTAAATAAACTTTCAAATGCAATTAGTCAATTAGATTCTAATTCCGAAGAACTAAGAAATGGATCTGCATCTTTATCTAGTGGATTAAATCAATTCCAAGAAAGATCAAAATCTCTTTCTCAACTTGCAAATATAAATGAAACAGCAATAAATCCAATGGCAAATGGAATCAAACAATTAGATAATGGAATTAATAAATTAAGTGATTCTACATCTCAACTAAAAAATGGAAGTGATCAATATGTTTCATCATTTGATAAATTTAAAAAGGGATTAAGTGATTATAAAACAAAAGGAATTGATAAACTTGCAAATAAATCTGGAGATGTAACAGAAATTAGTGATATTCTAGAACAAATGTCAAAAATCGCAAAAGAAAATAAATCAATTACAGGAACTAGCGACGATTTTGAAACAAAATCTAGAATAATAGAAAAAATTAAATAGAAAATAGATTAAAAAATCCGATTAAACAGATTAATAAAAATCTTTTAATCGGATTTTTATTTTAAAATTTACATAAAAAATGTATCAACCTAATCTAGAATAAAGATTTAGGTTGATACACTAAATTATTAATTAAGTTAAATAGAATTATTTATTCTTATTTTTTATATATTTATCAATATTTTCAGCAGCTTTTTTACCAGCTCCCATAGCAAGAATTACTGTTGCAGCTCCACTAACTGCATCTCCTCCTGCAAAAACTCCGTCTTTACTTGTCATTGTAGAATCATCAATAATAATTCCACCCCATGATTCTGTATTAATATCATCATTTGTTTGTTTGATTAATGGGTTTGGAGATTGACCAATTGAAACAATTACAGAATCAAAATCAACTTCTTCATATTTTCCAGTAGGAATTGGACGTCTTCTTCCAGATTTATCTTCTTCTCCTAATTCCATTACTTCGAGTTTAACTTTTTTAACCCAGCCATTTTCTCCTTTAATTTCAACAGGATTGTGGAGGTTCATAAAGTTAATTCCTTCTTCCTTTGCATGGTGGCTTTCTTCAACTCTAGCTGGCATTTGTTCGAAACTTCTTCTGTAAACAACAGTTACATCTGCACCCATTCTTTTTGCAGATCTTGCCGCATCCATCGCTACGTTTCCACCACCAACTACACAAACTTTTTTGCCAATATGAACTGGTGTATCATATTCTGGAAATTTATATGCTTTCATCAAGTTCATTCTTGTCAAAAATTCATTTGCAGAATAAACTCCATTTAAATTTTCTCCTTCAATTCCCAAAAATTTTGGAAGACCAGCCCCAGTTGAAACATAAACTGCCTCAAAACCTTCATCAAATAATTCATTAATTGATTTTGTTCTACCAATAATTGTATTTCTTTGAAGTTTTACACCAAGACCAATTACATTTTTTAATTCTTTTTGTACTAAAGTTTTTGGAAGTCTAAATTCTGGAATTCCATACATCAAAACTCCACCTGCTGTGTGGAAAGCTTCAAACATTACAACTTGATATCCTAATTTTGCAAGGTCAGCCGCACATGAAAGTCCTGAAGGACCAGATCCGACAACTGCAACTTTTTTATTTTGTCCTGTAACTTCAACTGGTTTATTATAAGATTTATTCATATGATAATCTGCAACAAATCTTTCAAGGCGACCGATTCCTACAGCTTCACCATTTTTTCCTCTTGTACAAACTCCTTCACATTGGCTTTCTTGCGGACAAACTCTACCACAAATTGCCGGAAGGTTATTTGTTGATGAAATAATTTCGTAAGCCTTATCCAAATCTCCCCCTACAACTTGGTGAATAAATTCTGGAATTCTTACTGAAACTGGGCATCCTCCCATACAAGGTTTGTTTTTACATTGAACACATCTAAGTGCTTCTTCTTGGGCCATTTCTAAATCATAACCCAAAGATACTTCCTTAAAATTTTTGTTTCTAACATTTGGATCTTGTTCAGGCATAACTACCTTTTCTTTACTCATATTAAATTTTGCCATTTCTTATATCTCCTGTTAGTCTACAAATATGTTCTCTTTCTTCTTGTTGGTAATTTCTTCCCCTGTTCATAGCCTCATCAAAATCTACTTCAAAAGCATCAAAATCTGGACCATCAACACATGCAAATTTCATTTCGCCACCAACTGTTACTCTACAACAACCACACATTCCTGTTCCATCTACCATAATTGAGTTTAGTGAAACAATAGTTGGTATGTCATATTCTTTTGTAACAAGAGCAGTATTTTTCATCATTATCATTGGTCCAATTGCTAAAACAAGATCATATTTTTTTCCATTTTCAATATTTTCTTTTAAAACTTCAGTAACAAAACCTTGTTTTCCATAAGATCCATCATCAGTAGTAATATATAAATTATCAGAAGATTCTTTTAATTCATCTTCAAGAATTATTATGTCTTTATTTTTAAAACCCATTATTACATCTGTATGGGCTCCAATTTTATGTAAATATTTTGCTTGAGGGTAGGCAATAGCAGTTCCTAGACCGCCACCAATTACACAAACATTTTTTCCTTTATATTTATCAAGTTCTGTTGGTTGTCCTAAAGGTCCAACAAAATCTAAAAATCCATCACCAGCTTTTAATTCATTCATTCTTATGGTTGTTCCACCAACGATTTGAACAATTATTGTTACGTTTTCATCATCAGTTTCAGAAATTGTAAAAGGAACTCTTTCTCCTTTTTCATCTATTCTTAAAATTATAAATTGGCCAGGTTTTGCTCTTTTGGCAATATCTGGAGAATTTACAACAAATTTAATGGTAGAATCATTAAGATTTGTTTTTTCAATTATTCTTGCCATATTTCCTCCTAATAATATCTTTAATAATATTTTAACAATTACAAATAAAAAATCAAGTGAATTAGTTTTAATTAGTAGTAAAATACTAGAGTATAAATAAAAAGGAGGAGAAATGGAAAAAAGAACTTATTCTGATAAAGAATTAATCAAAAAATTTATTCCTTATTACAAGGATTACAAAAATATTTTGGCTATTGATTTATTTTCTGCATTTTTAACAACTGTTTGTGAATTAATTTTACCAATTATTTTATCAACACTCACAGATCATGCATCAAATTCTAGCCTAACTTATTCTATTATTATAAAACTTACTTTAATATATGCTCTAACGAAACTTGTAGAAGTTGCTGGAAGATATTTTATGCAATCTTATGGTCATATAATGGGAGCTCATATTGAAAAAGATATGAGGCGTGATATTTTCAAACATTTTTTGACAATGTCAACTGCATTTTTTAACGAAACAAAAATTGGTCAACTAATGAGCAGAATGACAACAGATTTATTTGATATTACGGAATTTTCCCATCATTGTCCTGAAGAATTTTTTATAGGATTTATAAAACTTACAATATCATTTGTAGTTTTGATGACTATAAATATTCCTTTAACTTTGGTTTTGTATATTATTATTCCGGTAATGGTGTATGCTGCAAGAGTTAAAAGAAGAGCTTTTTCAAGATCAGTTAAAAGTGAAAAAAGACAAATTGGTGAAATAAATGCAAGTATAGAAGATTCTCTACTTGGAATTGATGTTGTTAAATCTTTTGCCAACGAAGATTTAGAAAAAAGAAAATTTAAAAAGGGAAATGATAAGTTTGTCGATATTAAAAAAGTAAAATATTATAATATGGCATCTTATAACATGATTAACCAATTATTTGCAGGAAGTATGTATGCAATTTTAATAATTATGGGTGGTAATTTTGTTATAAAAAATATAATGAGCCCAGGAGACCTTGTTGCCTTTGTTTTATATTTAAATACAATTATTGCAACAGTTAATAGGCTTGTAGAATTTACTGACCAATATCAAAAAGGAATTACTGGAATTGAAAGATTTAATGAAGTAATTAATATGAAATCCGATATATTTGATAAAGAAAATTCCAAAAAACTTACAGATGTTAAGGGAAAAATTTCCTTTGACCATGCATATTTTAAATATCCAGACCAAGCAGATGAAGATCCATGGATTTTGGAAGATATTAATTTTGACATAAATGTTGGAGAAAATGTTGCTCTTGTTGGACCATCTGGGGCAGGAAAAACTACTGTTACAAAACTAATTCCTAGATTTTATGAGACAAATAAGGGAAGAATTTTAATTGACGATAAAGACATTAATGATTTAACCTTAAATTCTTTGAGAAATAACATAGGTATTGTCCAACAGGATGTTTATTTATTTGGTGGAACTATCAGAGAAAATATTTTGTATGGAAAAGAAGATGCCAGTGATGATGAAATAATTATGGCAAGTAAGCTTGCGGGAGCTTATGATTTTATTATGGAATTATCAAATGGATTTGATACTTATATTGGAGAAAGAGGAGTTAAACTTTCTGGAGGTCAAAAACAAAGAATTTCTATTGCAAGGGTATTTTTGAAAAATCCACCAATTTTAATTTTGGATGAGGCAACTTCTTCTTTAGATAATACAAGTGAGGCTATAGTTCAAGATTCTTTGGAAAAATTATCTAAGGGAAGAACAACATTAACAATCGCCCACAGACTTTCTACAATTATAAATGCTGATTCTATTATTGTCTTAACTGATGATGGAATTGTTGAAAGAGGAAGTCATAAAGAATTATTAGATAAAAAAGGAATTTATTACAAACTTTATAATTCTAATAATGAAGAGCTTTTCGGCTAGTAGACATACAAAAATAACTTGGGTATAATCATGGTAGATTGGAGAAAAAAGTGAAAAAAATATTTGGAAAATTTATCCATGGACTGGCAAGCGTATTAAATTCAATATTTAATTTTTTAATAAATATTTTAAATGCCATTGTTACAGTCTTTGAAGGTTTAAGCCAAGTTATAATGTTAATTGGATGTTCTGCTATATTTGTTTTACCAATATTTTTTATAGCAATTCCACCAAGACTTTTAACTATATTTTTAGTAATAGCTGTAGTTCCATTTTTAGGAAAATCATTTATTTCTTTATTAAGATATGGAAATTACACCTTAATAGAATGGATGTATGATAAGGCTGATACATTAATATCTGGACAAATGAAAGGATATGAAAATTTATCAGATTATGCTAAAAAATATAGGCTTGACCAAGAAAGAGAAAGAAGAAGACAAGCTGAAGAAGAAAGACAAAGAAGACAAGAAGAAATGAATCAAAAATTTGAGGAATTTTTTCAAGGATTTAATTTTTCTGGATTTGATTTTGACGAAAGAAATTTTAATGGTGGATATAACACAGGATCCTATCAAAATGGTGGATTTGTAAATGACCTTGGTTTTAAGGAAAAATATCAAAAAGCCTGTGATACTTTGGGAGTTTCATACACAAGTGATCAATATGAAATAAAACTTGCCTATAGGAAACTTGCTAAGAAATATCACCCGGATATCAGTACAGATCCAAATGCAACAGAAAAATTTCAAAAAATAAATGATGCTTATGACTTTCTATCTTCTGATAATATAAATAAATATAAAAATATGTAAAATTTTTCTAAAAGTAACTTTCCTTCAATTTAGGAAAGTTACTTTTGCATTTAAAAAAGGAATTTGCAAATGAAGTATAACGAAGATGATATAAACAAATTACTAGAAATAACATCAAGAGCAGGAGCAATGATGTTAAAAAATGGTGCCGAAATTTATAGGGTTGAAGATACTGTAGAAAGAATTATTAGGTCAATTTATAATGCTAGTGATATTGATGTTTTTGCAACTTTTAATGCTATGATGTATTCATTTAATGTCGATGGAAAAACATATGCTAATGTTAAGAGAGTAAAAAATAGGGGAAATAATTTAATAATTGTAGATAAGGTAAATTCTTTTTCTAGAAAATTTTGTAATCACGAATTAACATTGGATGAAGCTTTAATTGAACTTGACAATATAAGAAAAACTACGATTATTGATCCGAAAGTTACAATTATCGGTGCAGTTCTTGCATCAACTGCTTTTCCAATTTTGGTAAATCCAAAAGATCCAATTTTTTTGGATCTTCCAGTTACGTTTCTTGTATCATTGTTAACTTTTCTTGTATATAGAAATATTGAAAAGAAAATGTACGGATATTTTATTGATAATTTTGTCGCAGGAATAATGGTATCATTTTTAACCCTGATGATTGGAAAATTTTTTGGTGGGTTTAATACGGCAAATGTAATAATTTCATCTATGATGCCATATGTACCGGGATTTATTTTGACAAATTCTATAAGAGATTTGATGAGTGGAGATGCGACAAGCGGACTTGTAGGACTTACAATGTCTTTATTTATTTCATTAGCTCTTGCAATTGGCGTTGCAGTACCAATGACTATTTTATAAGGAGGAAATATGCATTTATTATTAGGATTTATATTTTCATATATTTCAGCTGTGGGTTTTGCTATGCTATTTTCTTGTCCAAAAAGTTCGATAAAATTATCATCACTTGCTGGTGCAATTGGATTTGTAATATATCAAATAGTTGGAGATGTAATTGGAGATGGAGTTTTTTTAAAAGCCTTAGCAGGTGCATATTTTACAGGTATAATGGGAGAAATTTTTGCAAGAAAATGTCATATGCCAGCTATATTATTTATAGTTCCTGGAATAATCAATTTAGTTCCTGGAAAAGGAATCTATAATACCTTATACTATTTTGTTGACGGAGAAAAATCTTTGGCTTTAATAAATTTATTTGATACCCTAGCAGCTGCGTCTGCAATTTCATTTGGTATATTATTGGCATCAGCTCTATCAAAATCATTAAGAGGATTTAAATTTAGAAAACCTAGCAAGAGATACGATTGGAGAAAAAAGAAAAAATGAAAAAAATATATTTAGCAGGAGGATGTTTTTGGGGAATAGAAGCATATTTTAAAGATATAAAAGGAATAGAAAAAACTCTTGTAGGATATGCTAATGGAAATACGGAAAATACATCTTATGAAAATTTATATAAAACAAATCACGCAGAAACTGTAGAGATAATATATGATGGAAAAGAAGAATCACTAAAAAGAATTTTAGAATATTTTTACTATATTATTGATCCATTTTCAATAAATAAACAAGGAAATGATGTTGGTAGTCAATATAGAAGTGGAATTTTTTCAAATGATGAAAAAGATTTAGAATTTTCTAGAAAATTTTTAGATCAAAAACAAAAAAATGAAGAAAGAAAAATACAAATAAAAGTAGAAAAATTAGAAAATTTCATAAAAGCAGAAGATTACCACCAAAATTATTTAGAAAAAAATCCAAATGGTTACTGCCACATCAACTTATTAGATAAACCAAACCTAGGTTAAACTAGGTTCAGATCGTAGACAAACCCTCAAGCACGAATATCTGACTCCCAAAATTGTTGATTTTTAAATTTCAAAATTCTAAAATCGCAAACTCGCTAACGCTCAAACAGTGCGATTTTTAACGAATTTTCAAATTTGAAATCAAATCAAATTTTTCCGTATGATATTCTTAGCATGAGGATTTGTATACTTTATCAATAGTCTTAACCTAGCTTAGTCTAGGTTTTTTATATTACAAAATTGTAATTAATAAAAATTTAATAAATAAAAATTGATATTTCAAAACTTTATAATACAATCCTTGTAGGAGAAATTTTTCTGTGATATTATACTCAAAGGAGAGGATAATATGGGCGTTTTTGATGAAAATAATTTAACTAAAAATCAAAAAAACTTAATGGAATTAAAAATTCGTTTGATTAAGGCTGAATTTGAATTGAATTTTTATTTGACAGGATATGAAAATTTAAATCAATTTTATAATGATAAAAATAAGCTTAATAGAATTTTTATGGATTCTTATATTTCATTGATGGACCATAATCCTTATGATTTTGTTGAAAAGATCGATAAGTTTAATGATTTAAACTTATCTTATAATACAGATGATATAAAAATTAAAAATCTTTTAAAAAGTTTTGATGATATAAAAAATCTTGATGATGAGGAAATTATAAAACAAAAGGGTAGAATAAAAAGAAGAATTAGAAAAATGGAATTGGCAGCTAGTGAAATCGAGAATGTTTTGCTAAGTTCTTTGCCAAGAAATTATTATAGTTAGGAGTTTTTATGGCAATTAAATTTGATATAGTAGAAAATTTAGGTGTTCTTTCAACAAATGCCAAAGGATGGACAAAGGAATTAAATCTTGTTTCTTGGAATGAGAGAGATCCAAAATATGATTTGAGGGATTGGAATGAAGATCATACAAGGATGAGTAAGGGGATTACTTTTACTAAAGAAGAAGCTGAAGTTTTAAAAGAAGTTTTAAAAGAAGAATTTGACGACTAAGGACCTAATTTTTTAGGTCTTTTATAAATTAAAAGGAAATTTTAATGATATATTTTGACTATGCAGCTACATCAATAAAAAGAAAAGAAATTTTAGAAGATATTTTAGATCATATGGAAGACTTTGATGGAAATCCTGATTCTTTACACGCTTTAGGAAGAAGTGGAAAAAAAGTTTTGGAAAATTCTAGACAAGAAATTGCAAAATCTATCAATGCTAATCCAAATCATGTAATTTTTACTTCATCAGCAAGTGAGGCTAACAATACAATTTTGTCAAATTTCAAAAATGATTTAATAATAACTTCAAAAATTGAGCATGATTCTATTTTAAATACTGTAAATAAGGAAAAAACAATTTTTCTTGATGTTGATAAAAATGGATATTTTTCACTTGATGGGTTGAAAGAAAAACTTACTGAAGATGTCAAATTAGTTTCTTTGATGTTTGTAAATAATGAAATAGGAGCAATTGAACCAGTTTATGAAATTGGAGAATTTTTAAAAGATAAGGATGTTTTTTTTCATGTTGATTGTGTTCAAGCTTATTCTCATATTGATATTGATGTAGAAAAACTTCATTGCAATTCAATTTCTCTATCAGGCCACAAAATTGGCGGTATAAATTCTTTTGGTATTCTTTATTGTAATCAAAAAATTAATCCTTTTATTAAAGGAGGAGAACAAGAAAAAGATAGAAGAGCTGGAACATCTTTTACAATGGGCGCTTATTCTATGGCAAAATCTTTCCCAAAAGCTTATAGTGAAAGAGAAAAAATCAAAGAATTAAAATCTTATTTTGTAAAAAAATTAGAAGAATCAAATTTTTTATATGAAATTAATGGAAGTTTGGAAAATTCTACCGACCATATATTAAATTTATATTTTCCAAAAGTTAAAAATGAACTTCTTCTTACATATTTAGACATGAATGGAATTTGCATTTCTGTTGGCTCTGCTTGTAGGGCAGGAAGTGTTGAAGCAAGTAATGTTATAAAAAATATGTATGATGAAGAAAGGGCAAGACATTCTGTAAGATTTTCTTTTGGTTTTACAAATAAAAAAGATGATATTGATTATACATTTGAAGTTTTGAAAAAATTAAGGGGGATAGATGGAAAAGAAAGATAAAAAAGATATAAAAGTTATCGTTGGTGTTAGTGGTGGAGTCGATTCATCTGTTGCAGCCCTTTTATTAAAACAAGAAGGCTACGATGTTAGCGGAATTTTTATGAAAAATTGGGATGAGGAAGATGAAAATGGAGTTTGTACTGCAGAAGTTGATTATGAAGATGCGGTCAAAGTTTGCAATCAAATAGGAATTCCATATTATTCAATAAATTTTGAAAAAGAATATTATGATAGAGTTTTTTCATATTTTCTTGATGAATATAAGAAAGGAAGAACTCCAAATCCAGACATAATGTGTAATAAGGAAATAAAATTTAAGGCTTTTTTGGATTACGCAAAAGATTTGGGTGCAGATTATCTTGCAACAGGTCATTATGCAAGAGTTGATAGGTCAACTGATGAAACAAAAATGCTAAGAGGTCTTGATTCAAATAAAGACCAAACATATTTTCTTTCACAATTATCACAAGAGCAAATAAAAGATGTTTTATTTCCAGTAGGAGATTTGGATAAAAAAGAAGTAAGAAAAATTGCCAAAGAAAATAATTTGGCGACAGCTGATAAAAAAGATTCGACAGGTATTTGTTTTATTGGAGAGAGAAATTTTAATGAATTTTTATCTAATTATCTTCCTGCAAAAGAAGGAAATATAGTTGATACTGATGGAAATATAATGGGAAAACACTATGGTTTAATGTATCACACAATTGGTCAAAGAAGAGGACTTGGAATTGGTGGAGAAGGAGAAGCGTGGTTTGTTTGTGGAAAAGATTTAGAAAAAAACGAACTAATAGTTTGCCAAGGAAAAAATAACGAAAAATTATTTTCAAATAGATTAATAGGATCAAATTTATCATCAATTTCAGCCAAGGGACTAAAAAAAGAATTTGACTGCACATGTAAATTTAGATATAGACAAAAAGATATAAATTCTCATGTAAAAATTTTAGATGATGGAAAAGTAGAAATAACCTATGACAAAACAAAAGCAGTAACGCCAGGCCAAGCTGCAGTATTTTATGACGGGGAAGTTTGTTTGGGATCTTGCATTATAGATGAAGTTTATAATGGAGAAAAAAGATTAAAAGTTTAATATTAGAAATGCGCTCTTGCAAAATTTTATTTTGTAAGAGTTTTTTATTTGAAATTTTTAAAAATAATCCTATTTTGTATATACTTTCTCATAATGCTATAATTTAGGTATGAGAATTAAAGCAAATAAAGAAATTAGAATTGATAAATATCTTTCAGATATTTTTGAAGAAATTCCTAGAGAAAAGGTGAAGGATTTTATCAAAGATGACAAAATAAAAGTAAATAATAAAAAAATAAAACCTTCTTATAAATTAATTTTAGAAGATGATATAGAAATTTCAGACCAATTGTTTGAAAAAGCAAAAATTGAATCTGAAGATATGAATTTGAAAATTATTTATGAAAATGAAGATTTTGCAATTATTGACAAGGATAAAAATGTAATTGTCCATCCAGCAGGTTCAATTGTTAGTGGAACTTTGGTTAATGGACTCTTACATCATTTTGGTTATGATAATTTATCCCATATAGGGGGAGATGATAGGCCGGGAATTGTTCACAGATTAGACAAGGATACAACTGGTCTTATGGTAATTGCAAAAAGCAATTCATCTTACAAATATTTAAAAAATCTTTTTGAAACTAGACAAGTTGATAAGGAATATTTGGCAATTTGTAATGGGATTTTTCAAAAAAAATCTGGAACAGTTCACACTTATATGGATCGTGATCCAAATAATCGCAGAAAAATGGCGGTTACAAATTCTGGTCGTGATGCAATAAGTAAGTATGAAGTTATTTCAGAAAATAATGGCTATTCCTTGGTAAAAATAAAAATTTTAACTGGAAGAACTCACCAAATTAGGGTTCACATGACCTATATTAATCATCCGCTTTTGGGAGATCCTGTTTATGGAAATGTAAAACACAAATTTAATTTGGACCACCAACTACTTCATTGCCACAAATTAGGTTTTAAAGATAAAAACGGAATCTACAGAGAATTTTGTGTAGAAGTTAACGAGGATTTCAAAAAATATAAAAAAATTTTAGCTTTAGGAGAATAAAATGTATTCAAAAACAAATACAGTTACTCTTTTGGGTCTTGATGGAAAATCAATTGAGGTTGAATCTGATATAACTAGTGGAATGCCAGCTTTTAATATAGTTGGTCTTCCAGATTCATCTATAAAAGAATCGAAAGATAGGATTAGAGTTGCTCTTATAAATTCTGGTTTCAAATTTCCTCAAGGAAGAATAACCATAAATTTATCGCCTGCAGATATAAAAAAAGAAGGAACTCAACTAGATTTGCCAATTGCAATTTCTCTTTTAAAAAGTATGGGAGTAATTGAAAATACCAAAGATGATTTTATTTTTATAGGCGAGCTCTCACTTGATGGGAGAATTGTCCCAGTAAAAGGCGCCCTTGCCATGGTAATTTCTATGAGAGAAAAGGGATTTAAAAATTTTATAATATCAGATGAAAATAAGGATGAGTGTGCAATAATAAATGATTGCAATATTTTTCCATTTTTAAATTTAGAAGAATTAGTTTCATATCTTAACGAAAATACAAAAAAATCTCCCTACAAAACAAAATTATCAAATACAAATAAAAATATTACATATCCTTATGATTTTTCTGATATAAAAGGTCAAGATTCTTTAAAAAGAGCATTACAAATTGCAGCAGCTGGTGGACATAACTTATTAATGATTGGACCTCCAGGTAGTGGGAAAACTTTTTCTGCTAAACATTTACCATCAATATTACCAAATATGGATTTTGAAGAAAAAATTGAGGTTACAAAAATTTATTCAGTAATGGGACTTCTTGAAAGTAGAAAATTAATAAATAATAGACCATTCAGATCTCCCCACCATTCAGCAAGTGAAGTTTCTTTGATTGGAGGAGGTGCAAATATACCAAAAGCAGGAGAAATAACACTCGCTCACAAGGGAGTTTTGTTTTTGGACGAATTTCCAGAATTTTCTAAAAAAACCATAGAAGCTTTGAGAGAGCCATTGGAAAATAAAGAAATAAATATTTCAAGATCAATGGCAAGTATCAAATATCCAGCAGATTTTATTTTGATTGCTGCTATGAATCCTTGTCCTTGTGGAAATTTTGGAAATCCTTTAAAGGAATGTACTTGCACACAAAATGAAATAAGAAGATATTTATCAAAATTATCTTCGCCAATTCTTGATAGGATTGATATTCATATAGAAATTAAGCCTGTAAAATACAAAGATTTGGATGACAATATAAAAACAAAATCTTCAAAAGAAATGAAAGAAGAAGTCCAAAGAGCAAGAGAGATTCAAATAAAAAGATATGAAAATGAAGAAATTTCTACTAATGGAGCTCTTTCCACAAGGCTTATGAAAAAATATATAAAACTTGATAAAAATGTGAAGGAAATTGGACAAAAAGCTTTTGATAAATATAATTTTTCTGTAAGGTCTTACAATAAAATTATAAAAATGAGTAGAACTATTGCAGATCTTGAAGGATGCGAAAAAATTGAAGTGAAACATCTTCTTGAATCTGTTCGATATAGGTCCTTGGATGATAAATATTGGAGTATGTGATGGACAATAATTTAATTAAGACCAATATTGACTCATATATAAATGAGCTTATTACTAAAGCTCTTGATTTAAATGCAAGTGATATCCATATTGAGCCAATTGATGAAAAATTTTCAAGAATAAGATTTAGAATTGACGGAAAACTTAAAATTATTACTGAGATGGATTATTCCTCCTATATTAAGCTTTTAACAAGAATTAAATTATCTTCAAAACTAGATATTTCAGAAAAAAGAAGGCCTCAAGATGGATATTTAAAATTAGAAAAATTTCCACATATAGATTTTAGAATTTCTACTTTAAATACCATAGTTGGTGAGAAATTAGTTTTAAGGATTCTTTCCATTGAAAATTTTAAAAAAGCACAAAATTTATTGGGATTTACTGATAAGTCAAAAGAAATTTTGGAAAAGGCTATTAAAAATAAATCAGGAATGATAATTTTTTCAGGACCAACTGGTTCTGGAAAATCTACTTCCCTTTATTCTTTGTTAAATAAATTAAATGATGAAAAAAGAAATATAATTAGTATAGAAGATCCAGTAGAAATTAATATTTTGGGCATTAACCAAATTTCAATTAATGAAAAAATTGGATTAACTTTCCAAAGTGCACTTAGGTCAATTTTAAGACAAGATCCAGATATTATTATGCTTGGTGAGATTAGGGATAATGAAACTGCAAAAATGGCAGTAAGAGCTGCCATAACCGGTCATTTAGTTTTAACTACTCTTCATACAAATGATAGTTTTGCATCTATTAATAGGCTTCGTGATTTGGAAGTTGAAGATTATTTGATAAAACAATCTGTAAATACTCTCGCTAGCCAAAGGCTTGTTAGAAAACTTTGCTCATGTAAGAAAAAACGAAAAATTTCAAAAGAAGAATATAATTTTGTAAAAAATTATTGTGATATAGAAGAAAATACTTATATTTACAAACCAGGTTCTTGTGAAAAATGCCATGATGGTTATCTAGGAAGAGAAGCTGTTGAAGAGATTGTAGATTTTGATGAGGATTACAAAAAATTATTTTTTGAAAATAAAAATTTTAGTAAGAGTGATTTAGATCTATTAAATAAGGAAAAAAATTTTAAATCTATGACTTATAATGGGATAAAAAAAGTTCTAGAAGGAGTGACAAGCTTTGAAGAAGTTTTAGATTCAATTTATTATTTTAATTAAACCAATGAACATAAATTAATATAAGCCTTCACCTTTTTGTGGAGGTTTATTTATTTTGTAGAATGTAAAAAATA
>OLJD01000228.1_pt1 | contig 16636 bp, 21 predicted proteins | sample 1601441 | NCBI WGS metagenome assembly OLJD01 (sample SAMN04436853, study PRJEB24849) | human gut metagenome | biome: human gut; feature: NICU; material: stool | host: Homo sapiens | place: USA: Saint Louis, MO | collected 2011-10-01 | reverse complement strand
AATAAAGGAACGGGATTTTGAGTCCCGCGCGTCTGCCAATTCCGCCACGCCGGCTCAATTTTTGATAAATAAAAAACTTTCTAGTGGAAGTTATCACTAGAAAGTTTTTATTATCATTATGTCTAATTTATGAAGGTTTTATCAATCGATCTATGAGATGGCGTGAACTTACATCATACCAGGCATTCTGTATATGCACAAACTACTATAAATACGTTAACAAAAGACTGTTAAATCAATGTTTTATAATTTCACATATGCCATTATTTTTAGTTTTTTCATTCTGTTATGACCAAATTATGACCACACAAAAAGTATTCATTCCCGTATGCGTGAGATAACTATTTCATATTAGTTAGTGAAATGATATTCACATGATTTACAATATAATTCAGTTTTCTTTTCACCACTAGATTTGCTTTTAAGTTTTCTTAAAAGCGTTATGATACCAATAAGTATTAAAATACTAAAAAGTGTACTCAAAGGCGAATTAATAATATTACCAGAAATTATTGCTGCCAATATCATAAGTCCCGTGAACACATACATGGCCCCAAGCAAATAACTCAAACAACCGATTCCATATCCACTATCTTTTACTCTAACTGCCCCTGAACCACATCTAGGACAACGACTCCAACCACTCATTCTGATCACTCCTAATACTTTTATTTTTTACACAATATAACAATTTATCTATTATATTTTTTATTGCAATAAACTAATTATACACATTAGAAATAGTTTTGCATACCTTGATTTTAATTAGTACCTGGTATTAATTTATGTTATAATAAACATTTACCAATCAATAAAAGGTTGGTATATATTGTGCTTTTGGTTTGAGCTTGTTCCTAATTTTTTAAGAAACAACTTCAATCACTCTTTTGGTTTATAATGTACTTTTCTACACTTGAAATAAGCAATAATCTGATTGTATGCAGTCACTACACTTAATGTGTGGTGGCTTTTTTTAATACAAGTTATCCGTCTTTTTATTTCTCACTGCAACACAGGACGTTTCTCAGCGTAAAAACTTTATTCATTAAAGTAAATAGAAAGTGTTATAATTATGAATACTATACATTCAATTTTGAGATATCATACTAATAAAAAACCGTATCAGAATAGGGGTTAAAAACTATGGATGGTAAGCAACCTAAAACTACTGATGGTCTTATGCGACACATTAGAAATAACAAAGATATAAAAATTAAAGGTAGTAAACAAAAAAGACAATTACAAAACATTGGTTACTTTCATGGATATAAAGGTTATAGCTTTTTTCAAAACAAAAATTCACCTTTATATTTCGAAAACTTCGATGAGGTAGTTTCTCTTTATGATTTTGATTCTAATATCAAAACTCTTTTCTATAAACATGTTATGTTTGCGGAAACCGCTATAAAAAATCGGTTATTAGAGATAATACATAAGCAATCAGGAACTGAACTCGAGAAATTATTCAGTGAAGTATTAACTGATTATAAGAGATATCAAGTCCGTACAAGTAAATACAAAGAAAAATTCAAACAAACAATGAAACTCAGAAATGATATCTATGAAAAAATCCATGCGAATTTTAATAGTAAATCATTCATTAATCATTTTATTTATAACGACAGATCAGTCCCTCTTTATGCTGTATTTGAATTATTCACATTAGGTAATCTAGTTTTCTTCACAAGATGTATGAATTCTACAATAAAAATACAAATTATTACTGATTTAGGTCTTTATCACTCTTCTTTCGATAAAAATGATAGATTAATTGGCGATTTAATTGATTGTTTAAAAGGATTAAGAAACGCTATAGCCCACAATGGAGTATTATTTGATTGTAGATTTAAGGAAAATAATGTAGGGAAACAACTTACAGAGTATTTTAATATCCAAATGAATGTAAAAGATATACAGTTTAATAGGATTGTCGATTATTTGGCTGTAATTATTCTAATAAGTTCTTCTTTAGGGTATAACAAGACTGAATTAAGAAAAATTGTTAAATCTTTTGAAATATACTTAAATGAATTACGACAAAATCTCAATGTAAGCACATATGATAAAATTTTTGGCACTGATGTTCGCAGTAAAATAAGAGAAATTAATGAGTACATCAATAATTTTTCTTGATAACTATATACTATAGTGATAATATTATATTCAAATAGCGGTACACATCTGCGGAGTGTACTTGAGGTTAACTGTTGCGACGGTTGCCTCTTTTTTTATTTTAATCTAGGATTATATGTATATTATAAATAAAAACACCACTTTGTATAGTGGTGTGGAAAACAGACGATTAATCTGAATGTATATTGCTATCATCTTTATTATTGTTATTTTCTTCGTCTTGCCCGATACTATCAATAAACACCGGTGTAGCTACATTCAAGTCTACTTTCTCAGTGAATAAGCTGTGGTATCTGCCGAGTAAATCGCGAGCTTTCATGCGATCACTTGGCTTAATTGGTACATCAATGGTTTCGACATGCTCGTTATATACAAGGTTCATGCGTCCAGTGTCTGGATTACGCTCAAATGAGCTTCTCTTAACCACAACTTCCTTTGTTTCAGTCTCATCACCTATTGCTGATTGTGTTAACAGATACAATGTTTCTTTAGCTGACAAAATGGTATCGTCCATAATCTCGTCTTTCTTACTTTTAATGTATTCGTCTACTTTATCTTTTCGTAATAACCTACTACCTGTTACATGTGCACTATTCGGGCTATATCCTGCCTTTATAGCACTTTGAGTAACGTTGAGTGTCTTTATATACTCATTCGCAAAACGCTCTTGTTTTGGCGTTAATTTGTCCATATCATCACTCCTTATAACTAGAATGAGCCTACCCATTTAAGGATAGGCAAATTGTTTAATTATCTTCGATTGTTACTTTGTTTCACTTCGTTAATCGCATTTTTATAACGTTCAGTAAGTTGTTTAATTTCAACGCCACCATACTGTTCATTCTTAGTAATAACTACACCAGTTTTAGCCATTCCTGTTTGATTAATGACGCTATATTCAAACATTAAGTTCTTGTACTCTTCATTTGTAGTGTATGGATATAAAACACCTTGCTTTAATTCTTCGAGTTTAAATGCAACTTGACGTTGTTGTGATTCGTTTAATTGATTGTCATATTTTTGTTGCAACAAGCTTAATTCATAAATATCAGTATTCGTTACATCTTTACTATTGATATAGTCTACAATCTCACTATCGTTATAAAATGATAATCTAGCTTCTAAATTCTGACGTTTAATAATTTCAGTTTGTGGATCTTTAACATTATCTTGTTGGCTTTCTTTCTCAATCTCATTACAGCGTTGCTCTATTTCATTTAATCTATCTGTAGCAAACTGTTTGAATTTGTTTTCAAGTTCAGTAACTTTGGGCTTTTGTTGTTCGTCTATAGCCTCTAAACGATAGCCTTGCTTGTATAAACGTTTAGTATCTTCAATTAATTTATTTACTTCATCTAATAAATCTTTATACTTTCTGTTATCGAATAATACACTCCATACGTCTTGTGATGTACCTTGATAAGTAGTTGTTGTCATAATATATACCTCTTTCTGTTTAATTTGCTTGTAAAAGTTTTTCTTGTCTTTCTCGTTTCATACGTGCTTTAATTCTTTCTTTTCGTGCCTTACCTTCTGCCCTACGTCGCTCTTTATCAGCTTTAATTTCTTCTTGTATAGCAGTATTTCTATTATTCTTATCTTTACTATCTATGTTGCTTATATCCTCACATATGCGTAATATAAGGCTCTCATCAGCTAATATGTCATCTCTTTGATATCTCTTTATCTGACGTTGTTCATTTTCACTATAGTTAGATAGCATTATGTTAAACTTCTTTAAATCATGGTTAGATTTATGCTTAAATTTCTCTAGCTTCTCACGTTCTTCAATAATACTTAATGCCAAATCTTCAATGTGGTTTGATTCATAGGACAACTGCATAGTGTATGGATCAATAAACATTCTTGGATAATGTAAAGCGTACATATCTTCAATACGTTGTTCCCATTTATCAAACTCATTTTTTAAGAATGCAGCATTGTACTTAGTTTTGAGTTGAATAACAGCATATCTTTGTCCTACTCCCAAATGCTACACCTCTTATAATTTAATACGTTTTAAAGCCTCATAACGTTTCATACTACCGTCTGCTAATCTTTTAATACTTTCCATTGCTTGCTGCTTTTCTTCATCGGTAGTAATAATGTAATAACCACGTTCATGTTTTTTATAGCTACATCCTATTGGATAACTATAATCATCAATCAACTTGCTTATAGCATTTCTTAACCATCTTTCATTAGATGAATTATACTCGTACCCCATTAAGTTAAGTATCTTGGACTTAGTTATATACTTATCTGTTGAGTTCTGAATAGTATCAAAAATTCTTAAATATTCGGTTGGTACAGATTGATTTTTATTTAATGTATCTATCATGTTTTATTCCTCGTTTTGTTTAGTATTCCCTTTCTGTTTACTAACTTCTTAAAACGGTAATGATACACTTAATTTTCCCTCACACTCTAATTATATCAAAATTACACCAAAAACACAAACTTATGTTCCTGTTTTCACTCGTTTTATTTTATGCTTATCAATACTAATAAAAATTGATTTAACAACTTTTATAAGTGTTTTTCATATACTATCACACACTACGATAAAAGAACATATGTTCTTATTAATTTACGTTTTAACCCCTCACGAAAATTAAGCGCTTAGCTTTTTTTAGTTTTTATATGGGAGCCACACACTACATGTGACTCCTTATTAACCTACTCACTCACACTATAGTACGATTCTTTCAACTCACTTAACTTACGCTCTAACGTCTTGTAATCGTCTTGTGTAGCGTTCTCATCTTGTACAAATGCAGTAACCAACTTCAACCCCTCAACTAATTCTGGTGCAGGTTCATTAATCCCAGTAGCTAATTGATATAATATTTCGATATTACCTACAACATCAGCATTACTAGACTGAACACCCTCAAGTTCTTCAACATTTAAGCCACTTTCAATATAAGTGAACATATCTGTGTTATTACTTTCAGCGAATGTCTCCAATCCATACATGAAATATTCGTTTTCGAATAATTGACTTGCCATCATATCACTAATAGATAGGCGCATATCATCGTGTATTTCAAAACCGTTATAATATCCCTCAACACTTCTTATTAGCCCCTCTGTGTGCTTACTAGACGCTAATTCGAATGAATTTCTTACTTTGCAATCTTTAATATATACATGACCGAATAACTTCCCGTTCACCATCACATAAACCATATCAAATGGATCATTATATATTTTAAAAGCGAAATGGTTATCTCTACTGCTCTCTAATAATCCTGTGTAGTACCTTAATAACGTAGCTGATCTTGTTTCAAATTGATTTGCGATGATTTCTATATTCATATTAATTCACTCCTTATTTAGTCACTCTCAGTAACATCGGTACCCATGAAGGCACTTCACTTTGTTGCCCATATTCTGGGTAAGTAATGGCTAATGGTAAATTTGGCACTCTACCATCTAACAAATAACGCATGACATAGCTAGCTCTATAAATTAGATCAAGGTGTTCTCCCTTAACTAACTCAATCAACGCATACATTGTGAGCTTATTCCAACCACTCCAAAAAACGATATTCTTATCCTGATCATGTGTCACACTCGTTTTACCTTTATAGTCATGATCTAACTCTTTAAATAAATCTTCTAACTGATAAATAGGAATTTCCTTATGTTCTTTTACATAATCGTACATATGCTGTTTAAGTTGCTCTTTATCCATGTATAACCTCCAAAACTTTTTTAATATTTTTTTCAAAATGGGTACTAGTCCCCAGTGAGTCCCCACTTAATTTTTATCTCTGGGTACTCTCAAACTCTTGTTACTGCTGCATTTAATGAATTTAGTACCCGTTGTACCCGTATTTTTTATAATAGGAAACCTGTATTATATGAATACTCTTATAAACAACTCACTTTAATTAAATGTCATTAATTAACAATGGGTACTTCGGGTACTATCGACTACAAACACTTGATATTACTATATTTATTGAGTACCCGTTTTGTATTTATTTGTGGGTACTCAACGGGTACTTATGGGTACTTATCAATAATCAGAATTAGGATTATATGAATTAGAAAAATCAAAGCCCAATTCTTCTAGTACTTCTTGTCTTATAGCAAAACCCCTATACTTCACTGTTTCATGTTTAACCTGCTTTTGTAATCTATCTTTTTCACCTTTTATTAAATAACCTTTTTTATCCCACTGCCCTGTAATAGTCTGCATTTCATATCTCAACTTCTCTTTTACTGTTTCACCCAAGATACATAAATAATCACGTTTATATATAGCTTTGATATCACCGTTTTTGACTGAACTATAACCTTCACCGGCAATATTATTTCTATTCGCATCTAAATATTGAAGTAATTCCTCTAACAGTTGCTTAGGTTTATCAATCGTTTTATTATTTCTAACCATGCTATTATAAGCTTGTTCAATGATTTTAAAATGATCGTGTTCAAATCCCTCAATATCATTTAGTATTTCACCACTAACCTGTAACAACGCGAATGCATGTCCTAGTCGTTGCATGATTTCGTTACTCCCTTTTTGATTAAAGTAACGTTGATAACTTTCAAATGCACTTTTATATGATTCTTGTTTAGATTGATATTGTTTGATGAATGATATTCCTAGCGTTCCATAATTATCTCGAAATGCCTTATCTAATGTAGTGAAGTCAAAATTATCAGGGTATGGTTGATCCTGCAACGTTACGACACGAGCAGAAACACCAGCTTTTTCATCTGCCATATTAGAAATAGATGACTCGCCTGTAGAAAGTAAGATGTTTCGCCATTCCTTTTTGGCATTAAGTGTTAAATTGATATTACTTCTTGATTTACTTTCACCACTCGAGAAATTGTAAGTTGCATTAGCTACGAATTTTGGATGTGTATTGCGTGTATCATCTTTAAACATTGGAAACGAATTTAAGAATGATGCCATTGCCTCAATACTATTATTAGTTGAACTCCAAGTAGTAATAAGATTACTTGTCCCCCACACACTTGAAACTAAATTAAGTGTGAACGTTTTTCCCGTAGATGTACTGCCCGATATTTCTACAATAAAAGGCTGCAATTCAAATTCACGCAACAATACTGAACCTAATGATGCGTATAACATGACCATAACCATTGGCAAATTTTTAATCTTTGAAAATACATGCTCAGAATAACCTTCTAATGTTCCTTTACTCTGAAAAGAATCAATTAACTTTTGAAAGCCTTTGTCATTATTAAACAACTTAATATTTCTATTTTTCATTTCTTCTTTATAAGGATAAATAAAGTACCCTTTAACATGACCTAATCGAGTAGCTACTTTAATGTTTACTGGTGGATTGTACCTTTTAGATTTATTTATATAATCAACCAACCTAGTTGAAGTGGTAGAAGTTACATCAAACTTTCTATTAACCAACTTCAGTAATTGACGACTATCAGCTATCTCTTCAGCGCTTACTCCTAGATTCACCGGTATTTGATTATCATAAAAAAGCATGTTGTAACTTACTTCATTGCTCTCAATATCTTCAAAACGTTCAGTAATTTGGGGAATCGTATTAGTAATGAATATCTTTTTATCTGGTTCTCCATCTTTTTTACTAGGAATAATTTGATACAGTGCCAAACCATTTTGATGTTGCTCAATTTCATAACCTTTGGGAATAACTTCTTGAATAGCATCTTTTTCTTGCTTAGTTTTCTCAATTTCGTGAAGAATATCATCTTTAGTTAATTCCATATACTTCCCCCTTTTCTACTTATTACGATGCTTCTTTAAAATAGATTGAAATGTAGCGTTTATTTCACGTTCTTTTAATGGTGGATTACACGCATTTTGTCCCCATAGCAAAGCATACGAGTATACAATATATTCATTAACATGTCGGCTGAACAAATGTCCTATTAAACTTGCTAAAGAATTATTACGATTGCCCTTTGCAACTGAAAAACTAATATCACGCCAATAAGTATCATCACGCTTATTAAAGTTAGTTTTACTTGGTTGGTCTATTTGTATATTCGTTTCTTTTGACCATTTTTCAAGTATTTCAACATTCAAAATGGGAGCATCATTATATTGATGTAAGAACGGATGTTTACCTTTTATATAAACTGGCAAAGCCATCGCTCTACTAGGTTGAAAACTCCCCTCATCTACTAGATGACCTATCTTATTTGCTAACACTTTTGTATATTTGCGATAATCATCTGCACTTATTCGTTCACTCAAAGCGATATACAAACGTATTCTAGGGCTTTCTGTCCGATGGTTAAATGTAGTGTGGTACATCCAGGAAACACCTTTTAAAGTCTCCGTAATTGCATCGTGTAGTAGTCTCAACTTAGGAATGTCGTCGTAGTCCAGCACTAGGACATCACGATAAATCACGTTTCCGTCTTTACGATATTTTTTATACTCATTACCATTTTCGTCAGTATCGTCTTTCATATCACCATAAACAGCAACACCTCGAGCATATTTGTTAGTATTGTTTTGTGGTATAGATAATCTATTAACTAACTCGCTCCATTTAGGCTGCGAAAACTGTTTAAACGATCTTGAATCCAAAGTTCCATACCAAATTACAGAAACTTGAGTATCATATTCTAATTTAATTTCACTCAATTTTTACACCTCTAATGATTATCAGAGCAAAAAATGATATAATATAAATAGAGTATTTAATTAATTTGCTCTGTTAAATTATTAAGTTATGCGTTTAGTGATTCCTCGCCAAAGTTCTCACTAGACGCTTTTGTTTTGTCTAATTCGTCTAATGCTCTATCATGAAATGTAGTAATCTCATCATTCATAAAATTTACATCTTTCAATATCGAGTTAAGCACTGCCATCAATACATAATAGTTCTGATAGTATTCTTTTAACATATATGATTCCATTACTTTACCTTGTGCATCTAAATGAGATCTAAATCGTTCATTACTATCCATGTGTTCACCAATCATTGTTATAACTGTATTTATTTTTGTATTTAATTCTGCCTCTATCACTTCATATTTCATTTGTTTAATATTTTGTTCTAAATTACTCATTTTATTATTTCTCCTCTTCAAAATCGAAATTATTTTCAATTTGTTGTAATGCCCACTCGATTAACGCTTGCAAGTGTTCTTCACGATTTACGGTTTCAGTCCATTCATTGTGTCCTTCTTTAAAATGATGTTCATATTCTGTTGCTTTATCCCCAACAGTTGTTCCTAACGTTGTATAAATATCTTGAATAACACCTTTTTGTTTTTGTTCCATCTTTTACGCCTCCACGTTTTCATAATTTAATAATGCGATTGTGCTTCCTAATAAATAAATAGCAAGACCTACATGAAACGCTATAAATGAACTAGCTAATAAAGTCATTAAACTGATTAATAATAGTTGTAATGTGAATTTAACCATTTTGAACCTCCATCAATTTCTTAACATTAATCTGCTTGAAATCATTGTTATGAATATCCATTTGAGATGTAATTTTCTCCATGAATTTATCTACATCTGACTTCTTAAAACGATAAGTAGAGCCGACCATGTAATACTTCATACCGTTATTAATAAGTATCTCCTCAATCGTTGGTTTACTTAAATTTAGGTATTCAGATAATTCTTTGTAAGTCATAAAATACTTATCATGCGCTAACTCGTCTACACGTTGATTAATCGCTTGTTCTAATAATGCACGTGCTTCTTGTTCATCAATATTGATATTGAACATTGCTTTAAACCTCCTTTGTTCTGTATATGAAAATGTCTTCCATATCAACATTTAAATTATCCGCTATCTTCTTTGCCATTTTAGGACTGGGATCAGCCTTTTTATTCACTATTAAACTTAAATAAGAAAGAGAAATATTACTATCTTTAGCAAAACTACGTAAAGTGTGACCTTTTTTTGCTATCAAACCACGTAATTCAAGAACTTTTGTTTCCATCAATTTAATCACCTCTCATTGTTACTCTTTTTAGTAACATTTTTATTCTACAGCACAAATATAAACTAAATTAAGTAACAATGCAAGTACATTTTTAAAAATGTTATCTTTTTTCGTTACATTTATGATAAAATCACTTTGAGGTGATTACATATGAATCAAGAAGGAACATTAGGACATGCCATAAAAAGCGCTAGAAAAAATTATCCGTTAACGCTAGAAGAATTAGGCGAGAAAGTAGGAGTGAGCCACGCTTTCTTATCACGCGTCGAAAATAATAAAATCACTCCAAATGATAAATTACTTGTCAAAATCGCTAATGTATTAGATTTTAATGAAACCCAAGATTTTTTAAATGAATTTAGAATACTAGCGGGATATTACGACAATATAGATGAAAATACTGCCATTTTTAACAACTTAAAATCTAGTGGTAGATTAGAAATAAATAGATTTAAAAACGAAAAGAAGATTGTTGATAAACCATACTATAAACTGAATTATTTACTTGAAAGTGAAAATAAAGTCTTCTATGATATAAAAACGTCTGAACTTGGTGAAAAGCTTGTAACTATTGAACTACCACCTGGTATCCTTCACGAAATTTATAAAATGATAAACTTAGAAATTATAAAAACAATAAAAAATAACTCTAAACTTCTTAAAAGCATTGAAAATCCTCAAGTTATTATGGAATATCAAAAAGAAATGGAAAAAACTAAAAAAGAATTCACTGAGTATCTTGAAAAATCGCTTTCAACTTATGATATTGATAGTGTAATGAGTGAATTATATGACGATGAATATCTAATATAAGCAGGTGATTAAATGGCAAGTTATGACCAAATCGCTAAAAATAACTGGCGTTATCGTATATCACTAGGAAAAAATTCAGAAACAGGAAAATATGAATATATTTCTAAGACTGGCTTTAAACGTAAATCAGACGCTAAACATCAAGCTGAGATGATAGAAAGTCAATTAAGAAATGGTGAATATATCCCTCCTTCTTCCAGCACATTCAAACAAGTAGCTGATGATTGGCTTAAACAGTATGCTAATGATGTAAAAGTAAGTAGTGTCAGAGCACGTGAGAAAGCTATAAAACACGCCATAGAGCGTTTTAATACTAAACCAATACAGACTATCAAGAAACATGATTATCAACGCTTTGTGGACGATATGAGCGCACAGTATAGCAAGAATTATGTTGATAGTATTGTCGCATCTACAAATATGATATTTAAGTACGCGAATGATATGAGATTAATAAAAGCTATGCCTAGTGAGGGTATTAAACGACCTAAAAAGAAAGTAAGCGTGGAAGAATTAGAAAATATTGAGATACACAAAAAGTTTCTTGAAAAAGATGAGTTATTTAAATTCCTGGAGGTTGCTAAGTATCACCATTCACCACAAAATAGCTTTGAAGTATTTACCACACTAGCATATACTGGCATGCGTGCAGGCGAGCTGTTAGCGTTAAAATGGTCTGATATAGACTTTGAGAATAACACAATTAGTATTACCAAGACTTATTACAATCCAAATAATAATAAAAAGCATTATCAGATACTTACACCCAAAACCGAAAGCTCAATCGGTAAAATCTCAGTAGATCCCCACGTGATTCAATTACTCAAAAATTATAAGATAAACGTCCAGGACACATGGAAAAATGAACTTTATGTAGATAACAATTTTGTGTTTACTGATGTTAATGGTTATCCTCTTGTGATTAAAAAACTGCAATTATGGATAAAAGCTATACTTAAAAAGACTGACATAACGAATAAGCAAATAAGTACCCACTCGTTCCGTCATACACATTGTGCCCTACTTATAGAGGCAGGCGTACATATCAAAGAAATACAAGAAAGACTACGCCACAAAGATATAAATACCACAATGAATATCTACGCTAAGATTACCAACTCATACAAAAAAGACGCTTCCCAAAAGTTTAGTCAACTCATGGAAAACGTCTCAAAAGAATTATTTTAAATGTCCATTTAGTTCAGCTGAATTAAACGGGCATTTTTGTTTTTTTATATTTTCATGTCATAATTATGTCATTATAAATTTACAAACGCCTTTAAACCAACGTTTATTGGCGTTCTTACATCATACCTGGCATGCCACCCATTCCAGGTTGTTCATTATTTTCTGGCTCTGGAATACTAGCAACGACTGCTTCAGTTGTTAAGAACATAGCAGCTACACTTGCTGCATGTTGTAACGCTGAACGAGTTACTTTAGTTGGATCTACTATACCTTCTTCTAACATATTAACCCATTCATTTGTTGCTGCATTGAAACCAACGCCCGCTTCAGCATGTTTTAAACGTTCAACAATAATTGAACCCTCTAATCCTGCATTTTCAGCAATTTGTCTAACAGGTGCTTGTAATGCTTTTAATACGATATTAACACCCGTTTCAACATCACCTTCTGCTTTAATTTCACTTACTTTTTGATATATATTGACTAACGCAGTACCACCACCAGCAACGATACCTTCTTCCACCGCCGCACGTGTTGAATTTAATGCGTCTTCAATTCTTAATTTACGTTCTTTAAGCTCTGTTTCACTTGCAGCCCCTACTTTGATAACAGCTACGCCGCCAGCTAGTTTTGCCAAACGTTCCTGTAATTTTTCTTTATCAAACTCTGAATCAGTTTCTTCAATTTGTGCTTTAATTTGACCTACACGAGCATCAATATTATTTTCATCACCATTACCATCTACGACTGTTGTATGATCTTTAGTCACTTCAACTTTATTAGCAGTACCTAGCATATCAAGAGATGCATCTTTAAGTTCTAAACCTAAATCATCAGTAATGACTTGAGCACCAGTTAATATTGCTAGGTCTTCTAACATTGCTTTACGTCGATCACCAAATCCTGGGGCTTTAACTGCTACAGCAGTAAATGTTCCACGCATACGGTTTAAAACAATATTAGTAAGTGCATCGCCTTCTACTTCATCCGCAACAATTAAAATTGGTCGACTAGCCTGCACAACTTGTTCTAATAATGGAAGAATATCTTGGAATGATGAAATTTTCTTATCCGTTACTAATATATATGGACGTTCTAATTCAGCTATCATTTTATCTGAGTCAGTTACCATATATGGTGATTGATAACCGCGATCAAATTGCATTCCTTCAACTACTTCTAATTCTGTATTAAACCCATTTGATTCTTCAATAGTGATAACGCCATCGTTACCTACTTTATCCATTGCTTCAGAAATGTAGCGACCGATTTCTTCATCTGCTGCTGAAATAGCTCCAACTTGCGCTATCTCGTTCTTATTTTCAACCTTTTGAGAAATCTCATGAAGCGCTTCTATAGCCACTTGCACTGCTTTGTCAATACCTTGTCTTAAGCCTACAGGATTTGCACCACTTGTAACATTCTTAAGACCTTCCTGAATCATTGATTGTGCTAAAACTGTTGCTGTAGTTGTACCGTCCCCAGCGATTTCATTTGTTTTATTCGCAACTTCCTGCACTAATTTTGCACCCATATTCTCATATGGATCTTCTAACTCTATTTCCTTAGCAATTGTTACACCATCGTTGGTAATTAAAGGTGTTGTGTAATCCTTATCTAGAACCACATTTCGCCCTTTAGGTCCAATTGTAACCTTTACAGCGTTTGCTAATTTATCAACACCACGTAACATTGCTTGACGCGCATCTTCAGAGAATTTAAGATCTTTTGCCATAGTCTAAACAACCTCCACTTATTAAATCATTTAATTAATATTTAAAATTCGCTCTTTATTCTATAATAGCTAATATATCTTCTTCATTTAAAATTAAATATGTTTTGTCGCCACGTTTTACTTCAGTACCTGCGTATTGTTGGAAGACGATTGTATCACCTTCACTGACTTGAGGAGCAACTTGTGTGCCATTGTCTAATAAACGACCTTGTCCAACTGCAATGATCACACCTTCATTTGATTTTTCTTTAGCGCTATCTGTTAAAACGATGCCACTTTTAGTTGTTTGTTCTTGCTCTTTCTTCTCAATAATCACACGATTTCCTAATGGTTTAAGCATGATTGTTCCTCCTTCATTTACATGTGATTTAGCACTTTGATATATAGAGTGCTAATCTGATTTTAATATTAATCAAAATTGGTCAATATATCAAGCCAAAAGGATTATTAATTTTGTACTTAACCTTTATTTACGATAAAATACATAATATACATATATAGATGGAGGGAAATTATGAAAAGGTTATGGGTATCCCTATTAACCGTTCTATTCTACGGTTTAGCTCAAATACTACCTGGGTTGGTTTTAGGTAGCCATTTACTTGGAGATATGTCTAAAATGCAAACTGCCCAAACAATGAGTATCATGCAAGTATCTATCTTTATCATCGCTGCATTGTTAATCATTTTCATGCAAGCAACCATTAAAAATCCTACTCAATTAGAACAAGGACATAAGGAACCTAAAAGATATATTTTCGCCTGGGTTCTATTAGGATTTTGTATTGTGATGATTTACCAAATCATCATCAGTATAATTTTATTTGCCATCAATGGCAGTCCGCAAAGAAGTCCAAACACTGAAAGGTTAATGGCTATTGCTAAGCAAATGCCGATATTTATCGTTTTAATATCCATAGTAGGTCCCATTTTAGAGGAATACGTTTTTCGTAAAGTTATCTTCGGAGAATTGTATAACTTTATAAAGGGATCACGTGTGGTAAGCTTTATCATTGCTTCTATAGTAAGTTCTCTAATATTCGCTTTAGCACATAATGACTTCAAATTTATACCGGTATATTTTGGAATGGGAGTCATTTTCTCACTTGCTTATGTTTACACAAAACGAATTGCTGTACCTATAGGCATACACATGCTTATGAATGGTTCGGTTGTATTAACTCAAGTTGTGGGTGGAGATTCTATTAAAAAATTGCAAGAACAAGCAACATTTATATTCCATCTTATATTTTAAAATAAAAGCATCTCATCATGTATAAATTAATTATCATACATGGCGAGATGCTTATTTTATTACTTTTTTCTTCTAAAGATATATAGTCCAGTGACTCCTAGAAAAATTCCAATTATTGCAATACTTAACGATAAAAGACTTCGATGTATTTTCTTTTTCTTATCATAATCTTTGGAGTGTCCATCATTATTTGTTGTTATCTCATCTGCACTATGGTTTTTGAAGGCGCTATGATTTTTATCTTCTTTATCCGTAGGTTTTTTAAGTTCTGGCATTGAGCCGATTTCTCCTGTAATTAAAGCTAAAACCTGATCATCTAAATTTTCATAGTATTTACTAGAATTAAGTGGATTAAAATATTGAAATCTGAAATAGCTTGTCCCTTTTTGTAATGAATTTAAATATTCATTTCCTCTAAATGATTGCTTCCTAAACAAGCTATAAATGTCACTATCTGTCACCTTTCCATCTAATTGATTCAAATTTTTTACTTGATTAATCAAAAACGGATTGTACTTATAAGCACCCGTGGCTAATTGTCTGAATCTGCTAATTAATGAATTGGTATTATCACTACTATTCAATCTATGTTCGGTATTATTTTGAGATTTAAAAAAGCCATTTTTGTTCCATATAAATTGATTTATATTATTTTGATTTCTATGACCTAAGTTAGAATTAATAATATTTTGTTGACGTTTAAAAGGCGCACTATCTCCACTAGTACGTGTATGATTAATATTATGGTTTATATTGTTTTGATTTGTTTGATTGTATTTAGGCCTTTGGGGTTGATTCGTATGTCTTTGAGAAGGTCTATTTGTATTTCCTTTAGGGTTACCAGGTTTTTTTCCGGTATGTGAACCCTTACCTGAACTTGTACCAGAGTCTGAATCACTATCTGAATCTGAATCACTGTCTGAATCTGAATCACTATCTGAATCTGAATCACTATCTGAGTCTGAATCACTGTCTGAATCTGAGTCACTATCTGAGTCTGAATCACTGTCTGAATCTGAGTCACTATCTGAATCTGAGTCACTATCTGAATCTGAGTCACTGTCTGAATCTGAATCACTATCTGAATCTGAATCACTATCTGAATCTAAGTCACTATCTGAGTCTGAATCACTATCTAAATATGTGTCATTTTCTGAGTCACTATTTGAAACGATATCTGTATCTAAATCATTATCCGAATTCATACTAATTCCTGTGCGACTAGTGTCATTCACTCGATTGATAATATTGCTCTTAGCTGTATTTCTATCAATCTGATCTTTAGAAAAATTAATGTCAATAGGATGATTACCTTCAGCATGTGCTTGGTGACTGAATAATGATGTAGTTACCATGAAAGCAAAGCCCGTAAGCATAAATGAATGTTTAATGTTAAACTTTTTCATAAATTCAACCACCTCCCCATTACAATCTTTTGTTAGTTCAAGTATATAAAAAAACTAAGCATTTTGCATTTAAATATGATTATTGAAAATTAATATTAATAAAGTTGAAACGTAAAAGTAACTATTTGTAAACAACAGAATTCAAGAATATTTTTATTT
>OLJD01000225.1_pt1 | contig 16769 bp, 17 predicted proteins | sample 1601441 | NCBI WGS metagenome assembly OLJD01 (sample SAMN04436853, study PRJEB24849) | human gut metagenome | biome: human gut; feature: NICU; material: stool | host: Homo sapiens | place: USA: Saint Louis, MO | collected 2011-10-01 | reverse complement strand
ACAAATAAATAATACCGATATAATTATGGGATTATTCGGAAATTTTGATAAAAATAGAAAATATATCGAAAATAGATTTGATGTAAAAATAAAAACTGAAAATGGAAATATAAGTTTAAAGGGCGAAGAGGTAAATGTAAAACTTGCCATAAAACTTATTGAGGAAGTAATAGAAGTTATAGAAAAAGAAAAAAACATTGATTTTCAAAAATTAAAATATTTTTCTGATATGCTTGTTTCTGAAAACAAAGAAGTTATAAAGTCATCATTGGACCAAGTGATTGTTACAACTGCAAATGGTAAACCAATTAAGCCAAAAACTTTAGGACAAAATTCTTATGTTAATATGATTAACAATAATGATGTTGTTTTTGGAATTGGACCTGCAGGAACAGGAAAAACTTATTTAGCAGTTGCTATGGCCATAAGAGCTTTTAAAAATAATGAAGTAAATAGAATTATACTTACAAGACCCGCGGTTGAAGCTGGAGAAAGTTTAGGATTTTTGCCAGGAGATTTGCAAGATAAGGTCGATCCATATTTAAGACCGCTTTATGATGCTCTTTTTGAAATTTTTGGTTTTGAAACTTATCAAAATTTAGTTGAAAAAGGAGTAATTGAAGTTGCACCACTAGCTTACATGAGAGGAAGAACTCTTGATAATTCTTTTGTAATTTTGGATGAGGCACAAAATACAACTTTTGAACAAATGAAGATGTTTTTGACAAGACTTGGTTATGGATCAAAGGCTATTATAACTGGAGATATTACTCAAGTAGATTTGCCACGCGGAAAAAATTCTGGTTTAAAATCTGCCTCAAGAATTCTTAGAAATGTGAGAGGAATAGAATTTATGGAATTTACTGCAGTAGATGTAGTAAGACATCCTCTTGTTCAAAGAATTATCGAAGCTTATGAAAAGGCTGATAAGGAAAAAGAAAATAAAAATGAAATTAATAATAGATAATACAACAAATGAGAATTTGTCCCTTCAAAAAGATATTGAAAAAGTTATAAAAGAAGTTTTAAAAGTTGAAAATGTAGATGAAAATAAATGTGAAGTATCACTTTCTTTTGTAGATGAGAAAAAAATAAGAGAATTGAATAATAAGTTTAGGGAAATTGATAGGGTTACTGATGTCTTATCTTTTCCTATAGAAGATTTTTTTAATGAAGATAGAGAAACTTTATTAGAAAAACCATATTTAATGCTTGGGGATGTGGTTATTTGCACAGATGTTGCAAGAAAACAAGCAAAAGAATTGGGACATTCTTTTGAAAGAGAAATAATGTATTTAACCTGCCATTCAATTCTTCATCTTTTAGGATATGATCACATGGAAGATGATGATAAAAAAATTATGAGATCTAAGGAAAAGCAAGTTATGAAAAATCTTGGGGTATTCAAATGAAAGATGAAAAACAATTAATTGAAGAAATAAAAGCTCAGGTAAAAGAAGAATTAAAGGAAGAAAAAAGAAAAGAAGACCAAGCTCAAAAATATGTCCCCAAATCAAAAAGTCCTGGTGAAAAATTTGTAAAAGGATTTGATTATGCCTTTGAGGGTCTTGTTTTTGCAATAAATAATGAAAAAAATATGAAGTTTCATGTTTTGACATCTATCCTTGTACTATTTATTTCCTTATTTTTAAATGTATCTAGAGTAGAAATGATGTTTTTGGTTTTTTCAATAGCTTTTGTAATTTCTTGTGAGCTTTTAAATACTTCACTTGAACAAGCAGTAAATCTTGGTGGTGGAGGAAAAAAATCTAAAGAAGCAAAAGCAAGCAAAGACTTATCGGCAGCAGCAACATTTGTATCAGCTTTAAATACACTTTTTATTGCTTATTTGGTATTTTTCGATAAGGTTGCAAATTTTTCATCATCAGTTGTATTAAGAATTTCTAGAAGACCATCACATCTTGCCCTTATAACCGTATCCATTGTAATTATTTCTACTATATTTTTTAAGGGGATTTTTTATAAGGGTCATGGAACGGCTTTTCATGGTGGATTTGTATCAGGACACACAGCAATATCCTTTTGTCTTGCAACAATTGGTGCTATGAGAGTTGATGAAGGGTTTTTAATTTTTGTATTTTATGGTCTTGCTATTATAGTAGCAGAAAGTAGGTTTGAAGCAAATATTCATTCACTACCGGAAATAATTAGGGGAGCAAGTTTAGGAACTGCTACAGCCTTATTAATATTTGGAGTATTTTCATGAAAAAAGATTTAAAAGAATTGATAAAAGAAGCGATAGAAAATAAAAAAAATTCCTATTCACCTTATTCGAAATTTAGAGTGTCAAGCTTGGTTTTGACAAAAAAAGGAAATATTTATAAGGGAGTAAATATAGAAAATGCAGCCTATTCTGTAACGCTTTGTGCAGAAAGATCTGCTTTATCATCAGCTATAAGTGCAGGCGATAGGGAAATTGATACAATAATAATTACAGGAGATAGTGATATGACCTATCCTTGTGGAGTTTGCAGGCAATTTATGGCAGAATTTTTAGATGAAGATTCAAAAATCGTAATTGCAAACTCAGTGGAAGATTATAAGATATATGGACTAAAAGATATTCTTCCATATAACTTTTCAAAAAAAGATTTGGAGGAGAAATGAAATCAGGTTTTGTATCTGTAGTTGGTAGGGCAAATGTTGGAAAATCTACCCTAATGGAAAAAGTTTTGGGAGAAAAAATTTCAATAATTTCAAACAAACCTCAAACAACAAGAGATGAAATAAAAATAATTTATAACGACGAAAATTCACAAATAATTTTTTTAGATACACCAGGTATCCAAACACCAAGAAATAAACTTCAAGAACACCTACTTGAAGTTTCAGAAGATAGTTTGAAAGATTCAGATATAGTAACGTTTATAGTAGATAATTCCCTAACAATTGGAAGACTTGATAGGATGATTTTGGACTTGTTAGAAAAAATAAAAGTTCCAAAAATTTTACTTATAAATAAATGTGATTTGTTAGAAGAAAGTGAAATTGATCAAATAAAAAGAACTTATATTGATCTAAATTTATTTGATTATATAATACCAATATCAGCTTTAAATGATGAAAATATTGGAAAATATATACAAACGATAAAAGAAATTTTGCCAGAAGGTCCCTTATATTATCCATCAGATATGATAACAGATAAAAATGAAAGATTTATTGTATCAGAGATAATTAGGGAAAAGGCATTAAAAAATTTATCCAATGAAATTCCTCATGGAATTTTTGTAAGAATTGATCAATTCAAAAAAAGAGAAGACAAAAATTTGTATGATATTTATGCAAGTATTATAGTGGAAAGACCAAGTCATAAGGAAATAGTAATAGGTAAAAACGGAAGAAAAATCAAAAAAATTGGAACGGATGCAAGATGTGAAATAGAATCCTTTATGGATAGCAAGATAAATTTAAAATTGTGGGTAAAGGTCGAAAAAGATTGGCGTAAAAAACAAAAATTGGTGAACAGGTTTGGTTACAAGTGATAATTCAAATGTAGAAGGCTTTGTTTTAAGAGAATTTACCTACAAAGAATCAAGCAAAATTATAGAAGTTTTTACAAAAAATATGGGAAAAATTTCTATAATAGCAAAAGGAGTTTTGAATAAAAAAAATTCTAATTTGTCATCAACTCAAAGATTTGTAAAATCATCCTACAATCTTTATAAATCTGGTGAGAAGTTTTTTGGAATAAAAGATGCGTCATTAATCAAATCTTATTCGAAATCTAATAAAAATTTTGATATAATAATATATAAATCGGCAATTTGTGATTTATTATTAAGAACAATTGATTTTGACCAAAAAGAGTTAGTCTATAGTTTATTAGATAAGACTTTTGATAGCTTTGAAAAGGCAAGTGAAAATTATTTAAATATTTTTCTTTGCTTTTTATTAAAGTACATATCTTTTTCAGGCTTTAAACCAAATTTAAAAGAATGTTCAATATGTGGAGAAAATATTAATCCAAATGACCTATATTTTTCTATAGTAGATGGTGGTCTTGTTTGTAAATCTTGTAGAAGAAGTAATTATAAGATGATTTATCTTACAAAAGAAGAATATTTGTTTTTATTAAAGTTATTATATACTCCAACAGATGAAGTAGAAAAAATAAAACTAAAAATAGAAAAGAAAAAAATTTTGAATTTGATAACAGCCTATGTTTTAGATTGTTTAGAAATAAGAGAATTTAGCTCACTCGAATGGGTACTCAAATTAGTCAAATAAATAGGAGAAAAAATGTATTTTGAAGATTTAATGCTAAAATTAATAGAATATTGGGAAGGACAAGGTGCATCTTTTATGCTTCCTTACGATTCAGAAAAAGGTGCAGGAACTATGAATCCTCACACTTTTTTAAGATCTTTGGGAAAAGAACCTTGGAAAGTTGTTTATGTAGAACCATCAAGAAGACCAGCTGATGGTAGATATGGAGAAAATCCAAATAGATTATACCAACACCATCAATTACAAGTTTTACTTAAGCCAACTCCAGAAAATATTCAAGATTTATATTTAAAAAGTTTAGAAGTAATTGGAATTGATCCAAAAGAACACGATATTAGATTTGTAGAAGACAACTGGCAATCACCAACTCTTGGAGCTTGGGGACTTGGTTGGGAAGTTTGGCTTGATGGAATGGAAATAACACAATTTACTTATTTTCAACAAGTAGGTGGAATAAACTGCGAGCTTGAAAGTGGAGAAATTACCATGGGTCTTGAAAGAGTTTGTATGTACTTACAAAACGTAGACAATGTTTTTGATATACAATGGTCTGAAAATTTAAAATATTCTGATGTTTTCAAATTGCCAGAATATGAAAATTCAAAATATTCATTTGAAGATGCTGATAGCGAAGTTTTAGAAAAATTATTTGAAATTTATGAATCTGAAGCAAATAGATTAATTGATAAAGGACTTGTATATCCAGCATATGATAATGTGTTAAAATCATCTCACACATTCAATACTTTGGATGCAATGGGAGCAATTTCAGCATCAGAAAGAAGTCACTATATTAAAAGAGTAAGAGATATTTCTAGTAAAGTTGCAAAAGCTTATATAGAAAAAAGAGAAGAACTAGGATATCCGCTTTTAAGAAAGGATAAGTAATGAGCAAATATTTATTAGAAATAGGAGTTGAAGAATTTCCTTCAGCTTATATAAATTCAACAAAAAAACAACTTGAAGAAAAATTCAAAAAATTAATTGATGAAAATAAATTAAGCTTGGAAGAAATAAAGGTAGAATCTACTCCAAGAAGATTTGCAATTTTGCTTGATGGACTTGAAGAAAATAAATCAGAGGAACTTATAAGTGTAAAAGGTCCTTCCAAAAAAATTGCCTATGATAATGAAGGAAATCCATCAAAAGCACTTTTGGGATTTTTGAGAGGTCAAAAGGCAGAACTTTCTGATGTAATAATAAAAGATTTTAAGGGCGAAGATTACATTTATGTAGAAAAAAAAGAAGAAAGTCTTTCTATAAAAGAAGTTTTACAAAAAAATGTATATGATCTTGTAAAATCATTAAATTTCCCTAGATCTATGAGATGGGGAGGAAAATCAATTAGATTTGCAAGACCTATTAGATATTTCTTATCATTATTAGATGATGAAATTTTAGATTTTGATGCTGAAGGAATAAAAGTATCAAACACAACAAAAGGTCATAGAGTTCTAGGTAAAAGTGAAATTGTAGTTGATAAAATTGACGATTATTTAGAACTTCTAAAAGATAATTATGTAATTTTATCTTACAAAGAAAGAAGAGAAATAATTCTTAGAGGTCTTAATCGTTATGCAAAAGAAATTGGTGGTAAATTTTTAAAAGATGAAGATTTATTAGAAGAAGTTATAAATATTGTAGAATATCCTACAGTTTTGATGGGTGAACTTGATCATGAATACTTAAAATTACCAAAAGAAGTAATTATAACTCCAATGAAAGACCACCAAAGATATTTCCCTATTGTAGATGATAATGAAAATCTAATGCCATATTTCTTGCTAGTAAGAAATGGTGATGATTTTGCAAAAGAAAATGTAATAAGTGGAAATAAAAAAGTACTTACAGCAAGACTTGAAGATGCAAAATTCTTCTATGACATTGATAATAATAAAAAATTAGAAGAATATGTGGATCAATTAGATCGATTAACATTTTTTGAAGGCCTTGGATCAATGAAACAAAAAACTGAAAGATTGATTTCTCTATCAAAAAATTATTTAGATGAATTTAAGCTTGGAGAAGACGTGTCTGATAATTTACTAAGAGCCGCTTATCTTTCAAAAGCAGATCTTGTTACAAAAATGGTTGTAGAATTTACAGAACTTCAAGGAACAATGGGAAGAATTTATGCTACAAATTCAGGCGAAAATAGTCAAGTTGCTAATGCAATAGAAGAAGCATACAAACCAAGAAGCTCAGAAGATTCACTTCCAAAATCAGTTGCAGGAATTGTCTTATCAATAGCAGATAAAATTGATACAATAACAGGTCATTATATAATTGAAGATTATGTAACAGGAAGCCAAGATCCATTTGGACTTAGAAGATCTGCAATTGGTGTAATAAATATTATAGCTGACAAAAAAATTGATGTAGATATAAAAGATTTAGTAAAAGATGCCCTATTTGTTTATACCGAAAAAAATGAACTTTCATTTGATTATGACAAAACTTTAGAAAAAATAATAGAATTTTTCATAGATAGATTGAAAAACATGATGAATGATAAGGGATATAGGTATGATCTTGTAAATGCAGTATTAAATACCGGAGAATCAAACGTACTTTCAGTGATTGAAAAAGTAAAAGCTTTAGGTGAATTTGTTGAAAGAGATGATAGTGAAGAAATTCTAAATTACTTTACAAGAATCAATAACTTTACAAAAGATTTCGAATCAGTTGATGTTAATGTTGAAAAATTGGATCAAGGTTTAGAAAAACAATATTTTGAAGAAATAGATAAGCTAGATATTGAAAAATATCTAAGTCAAAAACTTTATAAAAAAGCTTTGGAAGAAATTGCATCAACAAGAGAAATTGGTAATGAGTATTTAGACAATACAATGATAATGGTCGATGATGAAGAAATAAAAAATAATAGATTAGCCCTATTAAATAAACTTGCTCAAAATATTTCGAGGATATTTAATATTAAAGATTTAGTTAAATAGGAGAAAATATGGCTTGTGGTGAATTGAATGTTTTTATAATAAGCGATTCTACTGGAGAAACTGCTCAAACATTTGCGAAATCAGTTCTTACACATTTTCCAAATGTAAATTTTAATGTAACTAGAAAATTTAATATAGATAGTGAAAATAAAATAGATAAAATTGTTGAGAAAATTCCTAAAGATTCAATTATAATCCAAACTATAGCTGAAAAAAAACTTGAAGAATATTTAAAGCAAAAAGCTAAAGAAGAAGAAATTAAAGTAATAGATATACTTGGCCCTGCCCTTTCCTTATTTGAAAAAGTAACTGGTCAGAAGGCACTTAGGGAGAAAAAGCTCACAAGAAAATTATCAAAAGATTACTTTTCAATGATAGAGTCAATAGAATTTGCTGTAAAATATGATGATGGAAAAGATAAAAGAGGAATTAAAGAAGCAGATATCTTACTTCTTGGTGTATCAAGAACATCCAAAACACCAGTAACAATGCTTTTAGCCACAAAAGATTATAAAGTTTTTAATCTTCCTTTAGTTCCAGAAATAAGACTTCCAGAAGAAGTTTTTGAAATAGATCCAAAAAGAATTATAGGTCTTACAATTGATCCAGAAAAATTATCGAGAATTAGAGAGGACAGGTCAAAAGGACTTGGTATAAAATCTAAAAGTGATTATTTTGATAAAGAAAGAATTGATAGAGAATTAAAATATGCAAAAGATGTTTTTGAAGATTTAGATTGTAAGGTAATAGATGTAACTTTAAATACAATAGAACAAACTGCTACAGATGTTCTAGAATATTACAATAAGAATTTTTCATAAAATAATGCTGCATTTGCAGCTCAGAGCGTGGACAAAGTTAGTTTAATAATTAATCAATGGTTTAAACATAAAATTACGCTAAAACCCATCTCGACTAAGTGAGTGAAGCGAACGCATGGAGAGATCTCATGAGATTTCTCCGCTCGTTGCACTCGGTCGAAATGGGAAAAATTTTAGTTTGTCAACAGTCTGTGCTGCTTTTGCAGCTTTATTTTTTATAAGGGAGAAATATGGAAAATACAAAACTAATTTTATCTAGAAGATTAATGATGAGAAGATTTGAAAAAGAAGATTTGGAAAAGAATTTAGAATTTATAAAAGATCCCAAATTTTTTTACATGTCAAAAGTTGAAACTGAAAAAGAATTGATAGAATCTAGTCTTTTAAATTATGAAAATAAAAATAATTATAATTTTTGGCATATTGTAAATAAGGGAATGAATGATTCTATAGGAACAGTCAAAGCAACTGAATGTGAAAATGGAGTCAGAATATATATAATAATAAATAAATCACTCAGAAATAGAGGATATGGTAGAGAAGCATTAGAAGCTGTAATAGATTATTTTTTCACACTTGAACAAAAAGAAGAAGTATATCTAAAATCAGAAAAAAATAATGAATCTTTTAAAACTCTTATAGATAAATTACACTTTAAAAAGTATGATGAAGATACAAAGTATAATTTCTACAAGATGGATAATCTCGATTACATGAAATATTTTGCAATATTTGGAGAAATATAGGAGGGATAGATGGAGAAAAAATCTGAAATAATGGTATTGGACTTTGGTGGCCAATACAATCAACTTATAGTAAGACGAATAAGAGAAATGGGAGTATACGCATCACTTCACGATTGTGATGTTGACTTAAAATCTCTTGATTTAGAAAATCTAGATGGAATAATTTTAACTGGTGGTCCACAATCAATTCATAGCGAGGAAAGTTTAAAATTAAATCCAGAAATATTAAATTTAAACGTTCCAATATTAGGAATTTGCTATGGAATGCAAGCTTTAGCTTTTCATTTTGATGGAGAAATTTCTGAAGCAGAAAAAGGAGAATATGGAAAAACTCCTTTATTTGTAGATCAAAAATCAAAATTATTTGAAAATGTAGCACAAGAATCAATAATTTGGATGAATCATAGAGACCAAGTTACAAAAATGGGCCACGGTTTCAAAAAAATTGCTTGGTCATTAAATTGTCCAATAGCAGGATTTGAAAACGAAGAAAAAAATATATATGCAGTACAATTTCACCCAGAAGTTGCCCATTCAGAATACGGCTTCCAAATGCTAGAAAATTTTGTTTTAAATATTTGTAAGGCAGAAAAAACTTGGATAATGAAAGACCTTGCAAAAGAAACAATAGCAAAAATAAAAGAAAAATATGCTGGAGAGAAAATGATCTGTGGACTTTCAGGTGGAGTAGATTCAACAATAGCTGCAACACTTGTTCATAAAGCAATAGGTGATGATCTTCAATGTATATTTGTCGACCATGGTTTATTAAGAAAAGACGAAGCAAAATCTGTTATGGAACAATACAAAAAAATTGGACTAAACGTAAAAATGGTAGATGCTTCAAAAGAATTTCTTGATTTGTTAAAAGGCGTAGAAGATCCAGAAGAAAAAAGAAAAATAATCGGAAATCACTTCATAGAAGTATTTGAAAGAGAAGCTAAAAAATTTGGCGATGCAAAATATTTAGTACAAGGAACAATTTATCCTGACGTAATAGAAAGTGGAAAAGGAAAAGGTTCAGTAATAAAATCTCACCACAATGTTGGTGGACTTCCAGAAGATATGCTATTTGAAGGAGTAGTAGAACCACTTAGAGAATTATTTAAAGATGAAGTAAGAGCTCTTGGAGAAAGCATAGGAGTTCCAGAAGAAATGGTATGGAGACAACCATTCCCAGGACCAGGACTTGCAATAAGAGTTTTAGGAGATATAACAGAAGAAAAACTAGAAATAGTTAGAGAAACTGATGCAATCCTTAGAGAAGAAGTAAAAAATGCAGGATTAAATAGAGATATCTGGCAATATTTCACAGTATTTACTCCACTAAGAACAGTAGGAGTAAAAGGAGATGAAAGAAGTTATGATTATGTTGTTGTAGTAAGAGCAGTTTCGAGCAAAGACGCAATGACAGTAGAATCTTTCGATTTACCATATGAATTACAACAAACCCTATCAAACAGAATGATAAACGAAGTAAAGGGAGTTGGAAGAATAGTCTACGATATAACCTCAAAACCACCAGGAACAATTGAATGGGAGTAAAAACATCGCAAGCGATGTTTTTACGTTTTCCACCATTTATCAAGGTGCGAAGCACCGCAGTATAAATGGATGGAAACCCTTCTGCAGCGTAACAAAAAATATGCGACCGAGTAGGGAGCATTTTTTTTTGTGGAGTCGCTGAATGGGATTGAAAATCACGAAGTGATTTTCAAGTATGATAGCGACCAACTCAAACGAAGAGAATGAAAAATGGCTACTGGTACTTAAATGGTACTGGAAGCTAAAAAGAATAAACTAAATAATAGTTCCAAGTGGTTTACATTTGGACAAAAAATTAGACCGTAGTTTTTAGACTGCGGTCTTTTTGCGTACATATTATGGGGATTAATTTATTTAGAGATCTCCAATGGTTACTTTCAAATGCAACAAATAATATAAACCAGATTGCAAAAGCTACTAATACAACTGGTGTTATTTACAAAAATGAAATTGAATCAATTAATAAACAGATAGAAAAATTATCAAGAGAAATATGGCAGATCCATTCCCTACTTCTAAATAAATCAAAAGAAAGTTCTGGTGATTAGTATGGCAATTACAAAAATACATCCTATAAAATCAACTCTAAATTTGGCAATAGATTATATAACTAAGAGTGAAAAAACTGATAAAAAAGTCTTGGTATCTTCATTCAAATGTCATCCATCTACTGCCCACATGCAATTTATGAAAACACGAGAAGATAATGATACTAAAGGTACAGTTTTGGCTAGACATTTAATCCAATCTTTTCTACCAGGAGAGGTTGATCCTATAAAAGCTCACGAAATTGGAATGGAGTTATGCAAGAAAATTTTAAAAGAAGATTATGAATTTGTACTTGCAACTCATATAGATAGAGGACATATCCATAACCATATTATTTTTAATAATGTTAATTACAAGACTGGTAAATGCTACCAATCTAACAAAAAAACTTACCATAAAATCAGGTATCAAAGTGACGAATTATGTAAAGAAAATAAGCTTTCAGTCATTGATGAATATTATGAAGCTTACAAAAGAAAATATAAAACTTCTGGTAAATCCTGGTATGAATATGAACAAAACAAGAAAGGAAATTCTTGGAAGTCTAAACTTCAATTTGATATAGATAGAATGATTAATAAATCTAACTCTTGGGAAGAGTTTTTAGAAAATATGAAATCTCTTGATTATGAAATTAAGTTTGGTAAGCACATTGCTTTTCGTCATAAAGATAAGCAAAGATTTACAAGAGCTAAGACTATCGGAGAAGATTATACCGAGGAAAAAATCAAAGAAAGAATAGATTTAGCAATTAAAAATAAAGCTAATACTATTAAAAAACGTGTAGGAAACGTCATCGATATATCTACTAATGAAAAAGCTCAATCCTCTAAATGTTACGAAGTCTGGGCAAGAAAACATAATATCAAAACAATGGCTGACTCGATAATTAAGCTTAGAGAACAAGGAATTAACTCTATCACACAACTCGATGATCTAATCAAAAAATCTGCCGATGATAGACAAGATTTGTTAGATAAAATAAAGAAAATCGAAACTGAAATGAAGAGTTTATCTAAAGATATGGAAAATATAAATACTATAAATAAGTATCGTGAAATATATAAATACCACAAGAAAAATCCTGAAGATAAGCAATTCGCTGAAGAATATTATAGTGAGCTTTCCGTCTATAAAATAGCCGCTAAAGAAATCATAGAAAATTATAAAAAACTACCTAATACAAAAGAAATATTAACTAAACTCGATAAACTACAAGAAAAAAAGAACACCCTTATGCAAGAGTATTCTTTGAATAAAGAACAATTTTCTGACCTTGTTCAGTATAGAAAAAACTATGAAGATTATTATGGAAAGGAAGTTGAGAGATAAAAAGCTATAAGCGGATAAGCCTATAGCTTTTTTAAGATTATTTACAAAATTTTATTCTAAACTTATTATCTTACTTAAAGAAATCCTACTAGATGACTAGCAAACATTACTATAGGAAGTAAAAAAATCAAAAGTAGATTCAATACTATAAATAATCTGCCCTTTTCCTTTACCCCAAATGTTAAACCTATTAGTCCAATAATTGGGCAGGCAAACATTAAAGTGAGTCTAGTTTGTCTAAGACTTGTATAGCTTTCAAATATTTCTACTGTAAGTAGGTAAGAAATAACAAATATTACAAGTCCAAGTAGAAATATCTTCTTGCTTAATTTCTATTTAATAAATACTCCTCTTTCTTTGAAATTATTCTGTTCTAATCAAATCGATTGTTGGTCTGTCTAAAATTCTCTTTAAAGAAAATTTATAGATTAGTAAGTTGATTGCGTAAACCACAATAGAAAATCCAAGAAATAATTTATAGTCATAATATCTTATTAATATATTTAGACTTAAATTAGGAGCTATACGAGATATTACAATCATGACTCCTAATGTGGTTATTCCCGCAACAATAAATGATTTTATTTGCTCTCCTATAAACTCTTTTCGATAAATATTCTTTAACTCATCTACGTCCATACCGCATGAATAAAGGCTGCCAATTTCCTTCTTTCTACTCATAAGACTTAAATTAATGGATGAATAACCATTTGTCACATTAAGAATAAAAATAATGAAAACCATCGCAAATTCGACTTTCTTTAAAGATTCTAGATCACTTTTTCGATTCATTTAAATATCTGCTTTTGTGTTAGTATCGTACTTTTCATTTGGCATTATCGATTCTCTTATCTTATTATCCAAATAATCCTTTACATTTCTCATCTCCGAGTCTTTTACATTCATATTTAATACATACGGAGCATTAATAAGTTCTTCATCTTTTGACTCATCCATAAGGATGCACACATAATACCAATGTATTCTCCTTCATTTACGTCAAAGCTATATCATCAACGGTGTTGCTGATATTTCCCTTATTTCCATAATATTTTTCAATATGATAAACTTTTAATATTTTTTTAAATTTCTGCCTACTTATACAATAGTGGTAATGTACCCGATCAAGGCCAGTATCCACAAATGAGCTGGATAGAATATATAGAAGAAATATTTGCTGAATTTTGTTTTTGGTCCCTGTTCTCCATTATATAAATACATAAATGGTAATGCTGTGAAAACCAACCAGTCACTGTTGAACATCATCATCTTTATGGTTGTGTCCATAGATGGATAAATCTCAAAAGTTAGAATGAACAGCAATACAGACAACACACAAATAGCAATATTTCGAATGTTTACTTTATTACGCAAAAAATAACAAATGAGCATAAATGGAACGACAGCCTGGCTGCCTTCATATGCTAGGCATGCATAAACAGTAATCGGAACTGCAACCAGAATGCGCAATGCTAATATTACTTTCGAACTGATCTTGTCACTTTTTACAGGATAGCACCATACGTTTAATGCAAGCACTCCCATCGCCAATGTAAAGAAAATATTATTGTCAATTGTCAGGGAATCTACATTTAACAGATGGTTCACTCCAAAGTTACCCACAAACATAATGCCTGCCCACAAAAACAGACGCCCATTATATTTCAACCTGCTTCGGGTATGAAGAAAGCCTTCAACTGCCATGTAAGCAAAAAATGGTGCAACACATCTTGTTATGACATGAAAGCTTTCTGCCCACCATGGTGGTAAAAGTCCCGGAATATGATCTAAATGATCAAGAACCATAAGCATTGCCATAAATAGTTTCAATTGAAATCCATTAAACCTTTTCATAATATCCCCCTAGCTTGATAGTTTTAAAATCATAAGAATACAAAAAATCTATATCGAAAGAAGGATGATAAATTTCACTTTCTTCCATATCTTTCTCCAATTCTATATTTTACCTTTTTAAATATATAGATTATCCACCTAATTATAGCATATAACACAGATTCCTTTCAATCGTATGATTTACCGCGTTAAACTGAGCAAAAAATAAAGGCAGTCCGAAGACTGCCGATATTTATCTTTCTGCACCTTTGCTATGGTCTTTCTTATTAGATTTAGTTTTGTCATCTGTCTTAAAGCTTTTTATTTGCCCTAATATTGATTTTTTATCCTTTACCTTGTTCTTTTGCTTTTAAGGGCTTAGAAGACAAAATACGGACATTCTTATGTTCTTTCCCTTTGTTATCAATTCTTGTTTTTACTTGACCAAATATTTTAACAAAATCTCCTTACTTTAGGTTCTGTAGATCTTTTGTCTTATATATATAATGGATAATTACCATGTAATATATTTAGATTTAAACCCTCTAAGCAAAAAGTAAAAATGAACTAAATTCGAAGTGACATTAATTTGAAAACTTGATAAACAAGCTTAAGAGATATTATATTAAAACGATATTTCTCCGGTACTGGGACTGGGACGGGACTAAAAATTTGAAAACGTCCTGTAATTAGGTGGATTTAGTGATAATAGAAAAAATAGAACCTAGTATTTTGAACGATTTGGGATATACTGTACATTTGGAAAAGAAGAATGGGAGTAGTCCCACCATCTAAGGGTGACCGATGCTCATGCATCGGTCATTTTCGAGACAAACGAAGTGAGTCCGAAAAACTAAGCGAGAAAACTCAAGAGAGTTTTCGAGAGGAATTGCGAGCGATGTTTTTACGTTTTCCCCATTTATCAAGGTGCGAAGCACCGCAGTATAAATGGATGGAAACCCTTCTGCAGGGAAGAAAAGCCGACGCGACGAAAAGGAGCGTTGGCTTTTCTGATTCTCTGAATGGGATTGAAAATCGCGGAGTGATTTTTAAGTATGATATAAACTCACTCAAACGAAGAGAATAAAAAATGGCTACTGGTACTCAAATGGTACTGGAAGTAAAAAAGAATAAATTAAATAATAGTTCCAAGTGGTTTACATGAGGACAAAAAATTGGACCGTAACTTGATTGTTATGGTCTTTTTTATTTGATAGGTTGTACAGTTAAAAGCGACAATAAATTGTCGGTTTGAATGTCGGTTTGAACAAAACTGAAAAAAAGTGATAGAACTCTTGATGGATAATTCAATTGTATAGCAAAATAAAGGAAAAATAGGATATAATAAAAAGAGAAAAATTATATACGTGAGTAAAGTGGTTTATAGCATTTGAAAATTAGTGATTTGAGATATACAATTTAATCCTAAGATTAGGTCAGGAAGCATACGCTGCTCTGACCATTTTTTATGTTATAATACAAGTAATAAAGATTAAGCCAGAATAAGGGGGGGTATATTGTCAAAAATTAAAAAAGAAAAAATTTCTGCTAAAGGCTTTGATATTGAGGTATACACAGAAGATTTTAAAAATGATTATATAAGTCTTACTGATATAATAAAGTATAAAAACACAGATGATCTAAGATTCGTAATCTAAAACTGGATGAGAAATAGGAACACGCTTGAATTTATAGGATTATGGGAAGCACTCAATTATCCAAATTTTAACCGTGTGCAATTCGACACGTTTAGAAATGAAGCTGGTTTAAATAGATTTACGATGACACCGAGTAAATGGATAGAATCTACCGGAGCTATTGGAATCTTCACAGTGAAATATCAAAAATAACTCAATTGATTATCTAAAATAAGTATTAATGAAAAATTTAGCTAGTAAAAATCTAGTAAACAATCTCAATTCCAGAATATTAATATCTTAAAAGGGTGATTTTAATATTATATTAACAGATGAAATTATATAGATAATTGCGATAACAAATAGAAATAATGGTAATGGGTTTAAATCATATACTAGAAATAAGATAGTTATCAAAATTTAGTTAATAATTTAAACTGACATTTTTATAAAAAATTTTTCAATAGGGGGCGTAATGTCAATACATGCTTTAATCGTAGGCGTTAGTAATTATGATTTAATTGGAGAAAAATATTTAGGATTTTGTAAAAATGATATAAAATATTTTTCTGATGCTCTTGTTAAAGGTTTATCAGTAAAAAAAGAACAAATAGTAAAATTAGGAGAAAATGATGTTGTAAAAAAACAAAGTTTTATAAATGTCTTAAGAAAATTTGATTTTGAAGATGAGAATGAAGATACTTTTATTTTTTATTTTTCGGGACATGGCGGAATTAATTGCAATAAGCATATTTTAGCGTTTAGTGATGGATATTTAGAAACAGAAGATTTAATAGAATACATTAATAAAATAAATGCAAAGAATAAGTTGTTGATTTTTGATACTTGTTATTCAGGACATTTTAAAATAAACAGTTTACCAGAATTTGATTATGAATCAAGTTTAAAAGAATTTATCGGCACAGGATATGCAGTTTTAGCGTCTTCTTCATCTAACCAATCTTCGTATGATTATCCAGATCCTAAAAAACAGTTAAGTCTTTTCACTAGTTTTTTAAACGATGCAATAACAGCTAGAATTTTATTAAAAGAAGGAAAGAAATCATTAGATGATATAATTAATTTGTTATTTCAATA
>OLJD01000214.1_pt1 | contig 17251 bp, 11 predicted proteins | sample 1601441 | NCBI WGS metagenome assembly OLJD01 (sample SAMN04436853, study PRJEB24849) | human gut metagenome | biome: human gut; feature: NICU; material: stool | host: Homo sapiens | place: USA: Saint Louis, MO | collected 2011-10-01 | reverse complement strand
AATTTTTTAAGAAGAATAGAATTAACTTTTTCTCCAAGAATTATTTGCATCTGCCACATCTTGTTTTTTTCTTCAATTTCAATTACCTTTTTTACAAGAGATGAAATTAGAATGGGGTTTATTAGCAGAGATATAAATAAATAAGTATCCATTATATAGGAAAGTGGGAGTTTACTTTGTAAAAAAGATTTTGAAAAACTTTGACCTGTTACTATTAGCATTTGTGAGATAAAAACTATTAATATTAAGAAATTTATTCCAAGCCTTTTATATTTTTTTCTTTCTAAATTTTTCATATTAAGACCTGCTTTCTTCAATAAATAATTTTTCAAGACTTTCTTTTTCTTCCTCAATCCTATAAATATCAAGCTTTCCATGTAAAAAGTTTACTATTTCTCCAATATCTTGGTTTGATTTTTTTCCTAAAATTATCTTTTTATCTTTTAAATAAGCCCCATCAAGATCTAAAAGTTCAAGAGCTTTCTTGTTATCAGATGTAAGAATTGATATATATGGGGGATGAAGCCTCCTATATTCTTCTAGGCTTCCATTGTAGGTTAATTTTCCTTCTTTGAGGATACCAATATGAGTTGAAATTTTTTCGATTTCATCAAGAATGTGTGAAGAAATTAGGATACTTGTGGAAGTATTTTTTACAATATATTTAAATAAATTTCTCATCTCTTCAATTCCTTGAGGATCAAGACCGTTAATCGGTTCATCTAAGATTAAAAGTTTGGGATTTCCAATTAAGGCTATGGCAATTCCAAGTCTTTGCTTCATACCCAAAGAATATTCTCTAGCTTTCTTTTTTCCTACATTTTTAAGACCAACAAGGTCTAAAGTTTTTGAAATTTCCTTTTTATCCACTCCCTTTAGGCTTGAAATTATTTCTAGATTTTCATAGCCTGTTAAATGGTCATAAAAGGAAGGATTTTCAATTAGACCACCAAGATTTTTGTTGAAATCTTTTTGATTTTTTGAATTTAATTCACATCCAAAAACTTTTATTTCTCCTCCATCTTTTTTTACAAGACCAAGTATAAGCTTCATAAGAGTGGACTTTCCCGCTCCATTTTTTCCAATTAAACCGTAAATAGATTTTTCTTCGATTTCTAATGAGTCTATATCTAAGACTTTCTTCTTGTTGTATGATTTTTCTAAATTTTTTATTTCCAGTATTTTTTTCATAATTTCCTCCTAAATATAAAATAACAAAAATAGATAAAAATAAGCTTTTAAGAAGGTCACTTTTACATCACAAAATAAAATTAATTAAATATGTGGTGTATAATTAGCTTAACGAGGTGGGAAAAATGAATTTTAGAGAAAATTTTAGTATTTTAGTCGTTGATGATGAAAAAAATTTATTAGAAAATTTATATAACTTTTTAAAAGATAAGCGTTTTAAAAAAATTTACACTGCAAAAAATTTGAAGGAATCAAGATTTAAACTTGAAAATTTTAAAATTGACCTAATAGTTTTGGATTTAATGCTTCCAGATGGAAGTGGTTTTGACTTATTAAAGGAAGTAAGGAAAAATCCTGATTTAGCCGTTATAATTTTATCTGCCCTTGATGGAATTGATGATAGGAAAGAAGGTTTTGAAAACAAAGCCGATGATTATTTGGTAAAACCATTTTTTCCAGATGAGCTTTTATGGAGAATTGATGCGGTTTTAAGAAGAAGTAAAAAAATTGAAAATGATGGTAAGATTAATTTAGGCAAGGTCATTTTTGATAAATCTAAGGGAATTGTTGAAAAAAATGGGAAAGAAATTCCACTAACAGCTACACAATTTAAAATTTTATCTTTTTTATCTGAAAATATGAATATGATAGTTTCAATTGATAGGATTTTAGACCATATTTGGAAAGACTCTTATGGCTATGAAAATACCCTAATAACTCACATATATAGGCTTCGTGAAAAACTTGAGGATAATCCAAGAGATCCAAAAATTTTAATTACAATAAAGGGGCTTGGTTATAAGCTTGTTAATAAGGAGTAGAAATGTTTAATTATTTTTTAAAAAAATTTAAAAAAACTATGAAAATGTTGACACAAAATAAAAAAATTGATATTATTTAGATGATCTTAAGATTAATTTTATTCATTTCAAGGAGGAAAATAGAAATGAAGAAACTAGGTTTATTGCCAAGACTTATTATTGCAATTATTCTCGGTATTATAATAGGTCTAATTGGGGCGAAAGTAGACGCATTATCAGTTTTAGTTAGAATTTTGAAAACTTTTAATGGTTTATTTGGTAACTTCCTTAACTTTGTTATTCCACTATTAATTATGGGATTTGTAATTCCAGGAATAGCAGATTTAGGAACAGAGGCAGGAAAATTACTAGCAATTACTGCAGGAATTGCATATTTATCACAAGTAATTTTTGGATCAATTACATTCCTTATACAAAGTTTAATATTACCAAACTTTATAAAAGTAGGTTCAATTAATTTTGATCCAGAAGCAAACGCAGGAAAAGCCTTGAAACCATTCTTTGAATCACCAATGGATCCAGTATTTTCTGTTACAACAGCACTTATTATTTCATTTATTTTTGGTGTTGGTATAGCAGCAGTTCAAGGTGAAACATTAAAGAAAGCAGTTCATGAATTTTCAGCAATTATAGAAAAATTAATAAGCAACATAGTAATTCCTTTATTACCAATACATATTTGTGGAATTTTTGCAAGCATGGCTTATGAAGGAACAGTAGCTACAGTATTATCAGTATTCTCAATTGTATTTATTATTGTAATAATTTTACATTGGGCAACAATTACAACACAATTTTCTGTTGCTAGTGCAATTGCTGGAGGAGATCCATTCTCAAAAATTAAAAACATATTCCCAGCTTATATGACAGCAGTAGGAACACAATCATCAGCAGCTACAATTCCTGTAACATTAAAACAAACCTATAAAATTGGAGTTAATAAAGGTATAGCAGATTTTGTAATTCCATTATGTGCAACAATCCACTTATCTGGATCTACAATTACACTTACATCTTGTTCAATGGCAATATTGATGTTAAAAGGTGAACCTGTAACATTTGCATCTTATTTCCCATTCATATTAATGTTAGGAGTAACAATGGTTGCAGCTCCTGGAGTACCAGGTGGTGCAGTAATGGCAGCTTTAGGAATTTTACAATCTATGCTTGGATTTACAGAACCAATGACAGCTTTAATCATTGCATTGTATGTAGCTCAAGATTCATTTGGTACAGCTTGTAATATTTCAGGAGATGCTGGAATAGCTTGTTTAGTAAATAAAATTTCTGGATTTAAATTAGATCCAGAAGCAAATGCTCAATATATAACTGAGTAGAGATTATTAAAAACTAAAAATAGAACTCTATTAGGGTTCTATTTTTAAGTTTTAATATAAATATAAATAATAAAAATTTAAATTAAAAGGAGTGTCTTATTATGACAATTAAAAGAAGAAAAGTAACTATGGATGGTAACACGGCAGCAGCTCACGTATCATACGCTTTTAGTGAAGTATCTGCTATTTATCCAATTACACCATCTTCACCAATGCCAGAATTTATCGACAAATGGGCAGCTAATGAAAGATTAAATCTTTTTGGAAATCCAGTTTCTGTTACAGAAATGCAACATGAAGCAGGAGCAGCAGGGGCAGTTCACGGTTCACTTGCAGCTGGAGCACTAACATCTACATACACAGCAAGTCAAGGACTTTTACTTATGATTCCTGATATGTACAAGATAGCCGGCGAAAGACTTCCAGCAGTTTTCCATGTAGCAGCTCGTTCTTTATCAACATCTGCAATTAATATGTATGGTGATCATCAAGATGTTATGGCAGCAAGAGCAACAGGATTTGCTATGCTTGCGGCAGGATCTGTTCAAGAAATTATGGATATTTCACCAGTAGCTCACCTTGCAGCAATAAAGGGAAGAGTTCCATTTGTAAATTTCTTTGATGGATTTAGAACAAGTCACGAAATTCAAAAAATAGATGTTTGGGACTATGATCAATTTGAAGATATGGTTGATTGGAAAGCAATCGATGATTTTAAAAACGATTCACTAAATCCACATAGACCAACTATGCGTGGTGTATTTGAAAAAAGTGGATATTTCCAAAGAGCAGAAGCTCAAAATAAAGCTTATGATGCAATTCCTGAAATAGTTCTTTCTTATATGGAAAAAGTTAACGAAAAAATTGGAACAGATTATTCTCTATTTAATTATGTTGGAGCAAAAGATGCTACAGATATAATTGTTGCTATGGGTTCAGGTACTGACACTATCCAACAAACTGTAGAAGAATTAAATAAAGAAGGTAGAAAAGTAGGGCTTGTTAAAGTTCATCTTTATAGACCTTTCTCAACAAAACATTTATTAGAAGCAATTCCAGAAACAGTTGAAAGAATTGCAGTATTAGATAGAACAAAGGAAAAAGGATCAGCTGGAGAACCACTATACTTAGATGTATTAGAAGCATTCTCAGATTCAAATAGAAATCCAAAAATAATTGCAGGAAGATACGGACTTGGACAAAAAGATACAAGACCTGCTCACTTTAAATCTGTATTTGATAATTTGGCAAAAGAAGATGCTAAAAATCACTTTACAGTTGGAATTAATGATGATGTAACTCACACATCACTTGAAGTTGACGATAGCTTTGTAATTAATGATGGAAAAACAACACGTTGTATTTTCTGGGGAAATGGTGGAGACGGTACAGTAGGAGCAAATAAAAATGCCATAAAAATTATAGGTGATAATACAGATATGTTTGCTCAAGGATATTTTGACTATGATGCAAAAAAATCTAACGGTCTAACAATGTCTCACTTGAGATTTTCACCAAATCCAATTCATGCAGCTTACTTTATAGATGAAGCTGATTTTGTGTCATGCTCACCTCAAGCATATGTAAGACAATATGATTTAGTTAAAAACTTAAAAGAAGGCGGAATTTTCTTATTAAATACAATTTGGTCAGAAGATGAATTAGAAGAACACATTCCAAATTATCTATTAAAAGAAATTGCAGATAAAAATATTAAATTCTATACAGTAAACGCATCAAAAATTGCCCAAGAAGTAGGCCTTGGACACAGAACAAATATGGTTATCCAAACAGCTTTCTTCATTCTTTCAGAAGTTTTACCAATAGATGATGCTATAAAATATCTAAAAGATTCTATAGAAAAATCTTATGGTATGAAAGGTCAAGATATAGTTGACATGAACAACAAGGCAGTTGATCGTGCAAGTGAAGAATTACAAGAAATAAAAGTTAAAGAAGAATGGAAAAACCTAAAAGATGATAGAGAAGATGAAAATGAAAACGAACCTGACTTTATCAAAAATATGGTTAAACCAATTATAAACTTAAAAGAAGACGACCTACCAGTTTCAACATATCTTCCATACGATGACGGTCAATATATGGCAGGAACTTCTAGATATGAAAAACGTGGTATAGCTTTATTTGTTCCAGAATGGAATATAGATAATTGTATTCAATGTAACCAATGTTCATACATTTGTCCACATGCTACAATTAGACCATTCTTATTAGATGAAGAACAAAAGAAAAAAGCTCCAGAAGGATTTGAAACTAAAAAAGCTATAGGCAAGGGACTTGAAGGATACGAATTTAGAATCCAAGTTTCACCATATGATTGTATGGGATGTGGAAACTGTGTTGACGTATGTCCAGCTCCAAAAAAAGCCCTAGCTATGAAACCAATTGATGAACAAATTGAAAAACAAGCAGATAATTGGGAATTTGCTCATGGCGAAGTTGGATACAGAAATGATGAAATAGCTCCAACAAATGTTAAAAATTCTCAATTTAGCCAACCATTATTAGAATTCTCAGGTGCCTGTGCAGGATGTGGGGAAACACCATACGCAAAATTAATCACCCAACTTTACGGTGATCATCAAATTATTTCAAACGCAACAGGATGTTCATCAATCTGGGGTTCATCTGTTCCATCAATGCCATATTGTACAAATAAAAACGGAGAAGGTCCAGCTTGGGCATCATCCTTATTTGAAGATGCAGCAGAATATGGTTATGGTATGCTTCTTGCTACAAAATCAAACAAATTCTTATTAGAAACATTAATGAAAAAATTCTTAGAATTAAAAGTTTCTACACCACTTAACGATGCATTTAACGAATGGTTAGAAAATAATGATGATTTTGAAGAAAGTAAAAAAGCAGCTATAAAAATTGAATCATTAATAGCAAACGAAACTGATAATGATGAAGCTAATAAAATTATTGAAAGAATTAAATCATTAAAAGATTATTTAGTTAAAAAATCAGTTTGGATCTACGGTGGAGACGGTTGGGCTTATGATATAGGATTTTCTGGAGTAGACCATGTTCTTGCAAGTGGCGATGACATTAATATAATCGTATTTGATACAGAAGTTTACTCAAATACAGGTGGACAAAGCTCAAAAGCAACTCCTCTTGCAGCTGTAGCAAAATTTGCAGCAAGTGGTAAAAAAGTTAGAAAGAAAGATCTTGGCTTAATGATGACAACTTATGGTTATGTTTACGTTGCACAAGTTGCAATGGGAGCAAACCAAGCTCAAACTCTAAAAGCAATAAAAGAAGCAGAATCCTATCATGGTCCATCACTAATAATTGCTTATGCTCCATGTATTAACCACGGACTAAAAGCAGGAATGGGTAAAACTCAAAGAAGAGAAAAAGAAGCTGTAGCAAGTGGATATTGGCACTTATGGAGATTTAACCCACTTCTTAAAGAAGAAGGTAAGAATCCATTTAGCCTAGATTCAAAAGATCCTACAGAATCTTTCCAAGAATTCTTACAAGGCGAAGTAAGATACGCATCCCTTAAAAAAGCTTTCCCAGAAGATGCAGATAGATTATATGCAGAAGCTGAAGAAGCTGCAAAAGAAAGATTAGAATCTTATAAAAAAATGGAAAATAAATAGAAATTAAATCCTAAAAATAGCATATGAATTACTAAGTGTTTTAATAAACCAGGCTTATAAAGTCTGGTTTATTTTTTTGAATATAATTGAACTTATAAACTTGGAAGATTTAAATTTTTATTTTAAATTGTCTTAGATTTTATATTTTGTTTTAATAAATTATAAATAATCTGTTTATTTTATTACTTTTTTTATTCATATTTATAGTGTATAATAAAAAAACGAGGTAAAAATATAACAAGCGCCAGATCCTATTGGGATGACGAGGAATGGAGTTATCGAATTTTCGGCGGGTGCTCCATAGCTTTCACAGGCTTAGTATTTTACAAAAATAAGAAGTAATTCTTATTACAAAAAAAATAAAGTGATACCTCTAAAATTAAATATTTAAGGAGGATACTATGTGCGGAATAGTATGTTACAAAGGAAATTTAGAAGCTAGAGATGTAATTGTTGAAGGTCTTGAAAGATTGGAATACAGAGGATATGATTCAGCTGGAATTTCATTAATTGATCAGGGAGTACTTTCTACAGTTAAAAAAAGTGGTAAGGTTAAAGTTTTAAAAGATGAACTTTCTAAAAATCCTATAAAAGGACATTTGGGAATTGGTCATATAAGATGGGCAACTCACGGTGGGCCTTCAGATGTAAATTCACACCCACATTTATCAAATAATGGAAAAATCTCTGTAGTTCATAATGGAATTATTGAAAATTACAATGAATTAAAAGAAAATCTTAAAAAAGAAGGATATTCTTTTAAATCTGAAACTGATACAGAAGTAATAGCAGTTTTAATTGAAAAATTCTATGAAAATGACCTATTAGATGCAGTAAGAAAAGCTAAGGCTATGCTTAAAGGATCTTTTGCTCTTGGAATTATTTGCCAAGATGAAGATGATAGACTAATTGTACTAAGAGAAGAAAGTCCACTTGTTTTGGGACTTACAGATGATGGAATTCTTGCAGCAAGTGATTTACCATCAATTATTAAATACACAAAAGATGTAATTTATCTTGAAAATGGAGATCTTGTTGATATAAAAGGAAATGATTATACAATCTATGATAGAGAAAATGAAAAAGTAAAAAGAGAAGTTTCTAAAGTTACTTTCTCATTTGAAGATGCTACAAAAGAAGGCTATGATCATTTCATGATTAAAGAAATCAACGAGCAACCAAAGGCTATAGCTGATACTATTAAATACAAATTGACAGATGGCCTTATAGATTTTAAAGAAAATGCTTTTAGCAAGGAAGAATTACAAGGATTTAATAAAATTTATATGGTAGCTTGTGGTACAGCTTACCATTCTGGTCTTGTGGGTTCATATGCCTTTGAAAAATTTGCAAAAATTCCAGTAATTTGTGATATAGCTAGTGAGTTTAGATACAATGACCCATTTATTGATGATAAAACTTTAATAATTTTACCATCACAATCAGGAGAAACTGCTGATACTCTTGCAGCTTTAAGACTTGCCAGACAAAAGGGAGCAAAAACTCTTGTTTTGACAAATGTAGTAGCATCATCACTTGATAGGGAAGCTGATAAAACAATTTATTGTTATGCAGGTCCAGAAATAGCAGTAGCATCTACTAAGGCTTATACAACACAAATAATTTCATTTTATATGCTAGCCTTAGATTTTGCTAGAAAATTAGAAACAATAAGTGAAGAAGAATACAAAAATATCCTAGAAGAAATTAAGAAAATCCCAGAAAAGGTTAAGGGAATTCTTAATGATATAGAAGATATCAAAAAATATGCCCAAGAGATTAAAAACTCTGAATCAATATTTTATCTAGGTCGTGGTCTAGATTATAAATCTGTAATAGAGGGAGCTTTGAAATTAAAAGAAGTTTCATATATTCACTCAGAAGCCTTTGCAGCTGGAGAATTAAAACATGGAACAATTGCCCTAATTGAAGAGGGGACACCAGTTGTTACAGTTGCAACTCAAGAAAATATTATGGAAAAGACAATTTCGAATGTAAAAGAAGTAATTTCAAGAGGAGCAAATATTTTCTCAATTGCAAGAAGTGATGATCATCTTGAAGAAATTTCTCACTACACTTATAAATTACCAGAAACAATAGATGCCCTTTACCCAGTACTTGCTGTAGTTCCACAACAATTACTAGCTTATTACACATCAAATGCAAAAGGTATTGATGTAGATAAACCAAGAAATTTAGCTAAATCAGTAACAGTAGAATAACTTGCACAAAAAATTAAATACAGTATATTATTAGTGAATTTATTTTACCAAAACCATGAAGAAGCCTTAGGGCTTCTTTTTTTTAAAAAATTTTTAAATTAATAAAATGATGATAAATAAATTAAATTTAACTTTAATAAGAGAAAAGCTTAAAAATCAGTATGTTTATTAATAATTTACATTATAAATTTATAAAAATCAAAAAAAGTATTGACAGAAATTATTAAAGGTAGTATTATCTAATTATCAAAGAGATTTACAAAACCAGATAAAGAGAAGAGTAATCATATGGATTATTGTACAGAGAGCCCTGTTTTGCTGAGAAGGGTGAATAAAAAATGTGATGAAGATGGTCTCAGATGGGATAGGTCGATATTTAGACTTATACGGGAACTCCCGTTATAGAGTTAGGATATGGTAGTATCTGAAGTGGCATTTTTTAGTGCAAAAAAGGTGGTAACGCGGAAAATTTCGTCCTTATTGTAGTTTATCTACAGTAAGGACTTTTATTTTACTTAATTTTAGAAAGGAAAGGTGGAGAATATGGGAAAAAATATAAGTATTGATGAATTAAAATCTTTGATAAATGAAAATTTGGATTTTTCTAAAGAAATAAAAAATTATTTACATGAAAATCCAGAACTATCAAGCAAGGAATTTGAAACTCGTAAATTTCTTATAGATGAGTGTAAAAAACTTGGTCTAGAAACCCAAGAAGTTAATAATTCAACTGGATTTGTGGCAATTATTGATACAAAAAGAGATGGAAAAATTTTAGGATTAAGAACTGATATTGATGCTCTTCCAATCCTAGAAAATGATAAAAATTTAAAAAGAAAAAAAGAAGTTGTATCGAAAAATTCTGGCGTAATGCATGCCTGCGGTCATGATTTCCATATGGCTCTTGCCTTAACGAGTGCAAAAATTTTAAGTAAGCTTAAAGAAAGATTAGATGGAAAGTTCTATTTTATTTTTGAAGAAGGCGAAGAAACAGGTTCAGGAATCGATGCTATGGTTGATCATTTAAAAAATGTAAAATTTGATGCGATTTATGGAAACCATGTTGATACAGAAATTGAAACTGGAAAAATTGCTATTTCTAAAGGGAAAGTTTATGCAGGTTGTGCAGGAGTTGATTTTGATGTAATTGGAAAAGGTGGCCATGGATCAAGACCAGACCTTTTGACTTCTCCTATAAATGCTCTTGTTGCAATTATAAATAATTTAAATCAAACTTGGGCAACAAATCTTGATCCAAATGAAATTGTAACTTTGGGAATAGGATCAATTAATGCAGGTTTTGCTTCAAATGTTATTGCTGATAAGGCAAATTTGAAGGCGACCTTAAGATTTTTTGAAGATAAAGTTGGAGAAAATGCCTTGGAGAAATTAAAAACTGTGGCAGAAAAAACTGCAAATTTATATGATTGTAAAATTAAATTTAACGATTATACAAGAGTGGTTGCTTATCCAGTTTCAAATGATGAAAAACTTGTAGAATTTGCCACAGATTCTTTAGAAGAAATTCTCCCTAATTCTTTAGTTTATGAGGATGTTTCTTATGGTAGCGAATCATTTTATGGATACGCAAAAATTTGCCCAACAGTTTTTGTTAAAATCGGAATAAAAAATGAAGATGAGGGATATGGAGCTGGTGCCCATACTGAAAAATTTGATGTAGATAATGATGGTCTTTATTATGGATTATCATCTGCCCTTAATTTTTTAATAAATTTTAGTAGGAAAGAGAGAAATAATGATTGAGCTTAAAAATATAAGTGTTGACTTTGACGGATTTAAAGCAGTTGATGGAGTAAATCTAAAAATCGAAAAAGCAGATGCCTTTGGTATTGTAGGATTTTCCGGAGCTGGAAAGTCAACTTTAGTAAGATGTATAAATCTTTTACAAAAACCAACAAATGGTGAAGTCTTGATAAATGGGGAAAATATTTTAGACTTATCTCAAAAAGATTTAAGACAAAGACGTAAAAAAATAGGAATGATTTTTCAACATTTTAACCTTTTAAATAATATTTCTGTAATTGATAATGTAATCTTTCCAATAAGAAAAGATAATATTTCAAAACAAGAAAAAATTAAGAAGGCAAAAAAACTTTTGGACTTGGTTGGAATAGGCGATAAGGCTGATGCTTTCCCAAGAGAGCTTTCAGGTGGACAAAAACAAAGATGTGCAATTGCAAGAGCCCTTGCATCAGATCCAGAAATTTTACTTTGTGATGAGGCAACAAGTGCCCTTGATCCAAAAACAACCAAGCAAATTTTAAAACTTCTTGGAGAAATTAAGGAAAAAATTGGTCTTACCATTGTAATTATCACTCACCAAATGGAGGTTGTAAAAGATCTTTGCAATAAGGTTGCTGTAATGCAAGATGGAAAAGTTATTGAAGAAGGTACAACCCTTGAAATTTTTTCAAATCCAAGACACAAACTTACGAAAGATTTTGTAGAAACTTCAACAAATGTAAATCAAACTTTAGAAGAAGTTAAAAATAATTTGAAAGTTTTGAAAAAGGATGAATTTTTAGTAAAACTTTCCTATGTTGGAGCTTCAACCACAGAGCCTGTTATAAATGAAATTTATGAAAAATTTAAGGTAAAAACAAATGTACTAGCTGGTAATATAGAATTTATTACGGGTGTACCAGTTGGAAATCTTATAGTAACTTTTAAGGCTGAAAGAGAAAATATGGATAAGGCTATTGAATATTTGGTAGCTGGAGGAACAAATGTAGAACTTTTAGGAGATAGTAATGGGATACTTTGATTATGCACTTTCAATAAAAGATAGGATTTTTGAAGATATAGGACTTACATTTTATATGTTGATTTTATCAGCTATATTTTCAGGAATTTTTGGACTTATAATAGGAGTCATATTAGTTGTAACAAATGAAGGCGGAATTTTAGAAAATAAAAAAGTTTATAGCATCTTAGATAAAATTACAAATTTATTTAGAGCTGTTCCATTTATAATTTTACTTGCTGTAATAAGTCCTTTGACAAATTTAATTGTAGGAACAAGAATCGGACCAACAGCTGCAATAGTTCCTTTAGTTTTTTCTTGTGTACCATTTTTTGCAAAACAAGTTGAACAAGCCTTGGCAGAAGTTGACCCAGGAGTAATAGAAGCTGCGGAAGCTATGGGAAACTCTCCCTTTGAAATTATAACAGCAGTTTATTTAAGAGAAGGCTTACCATCACTTGTTAGAGCCTCAGCCATAACTCTAATTTCACTTTTGGGACTAACAGCAATGGCTGGAACAATCGGAGCAGGAGGAATAGGAAATCTTGCAATAGCAGTCGGATACAACAGATACAAAAACGATGTAGTTATTATATCGGTAATAGTTATTTTGATCATTGTCTATGCCATCCAAGGCATAGCCAATTTAATCATAAAAAAAACATCACATTAAAAATATTAGGAGGAAAATGATGAAAAACTTAAAGAAAATTGCCCTAGGATTGTCACTTGTACTAACTTTAGTAGGATGCGGAAATAAGAAGGATGATACAAATTCAAATTCTTCCCCATCAAACCAAGCAAAAACAGAAGACAGATTTGCTGATGCCAAAGAAATAAAAATTGGTGTTTGTGGAGAAAAAAATGAAGTTTTAGAAGATATTGCAAAAAGATTTGAAAAAGATACAGGAAAGAAAATAAAAATAGTTTCATTTTCAGATTACAACCAACCAAACGAAGCTTTAAAATCTGGAGATATTGACTTAAATGCCTTCCAACACAAAAAATTCTTGGAAGATTATAACAAATCTCACAAAACAGATATAGTTGCAGTTGGTGATACCTTGCTTGCCCCAATGGGAATATATTCTGACAAAATTAAAGATGTAAAAGAAATAAAAGACGGAGATAAAATTGCAATTCCAAACGATCCAACAAACGGAGCAAGAGCACTTTTCCTACTTCAATCAGCAGGCTTACTTGAGCTTGAAGGAAAAGAAGGAGATGCAATTACCCTTGATAATATAAAGGAAAATCCAAAAGATCTAGAAATAATTGAACTTGATGCAAGTCAAACAGCAAGAAATCTTACAGAAGTTGCAGCATCAGTTATAAATTCTGGAGTAGCAGTAGATGCAGGATTTGTTCCAACAGAGGATGCAATTTATCTAGAAGATAAGGACGATCCAGCAAAAGCAATCTATGTAAACATAATTGCAGCAAGAAAAGAAGACAAAGACTCAAAAACTGTAGAAAACTTTATAAAAAATTATTACCAAACAGACGAAACTAAAAAATTAGTAGAAAAAGAAACAAAAGGTTCAGAAATTCCAGCTTGGAAATAAAAAAGGAGATAAAAAATGAAAAAATTAGGAAAAATAGCCCTAGGCCTTGCCCTAATTGTAGGATTTAGTTCATGTGCAAACAAAGAAAATAAAAACGAAGCAAACTCAAATTCAAATACCAAAGAAAAACAAACAATAAAAATTGGTGTTGTTGGAGAATATAACGAAGTATTAAATGAAGTATCTAAAAGATACGAAGAAAAAACAGGAAACAAAGTTGAACTTGTAGTATTCTCAGATTATAACCAACCAAATGAAGCTTTAGAATCAGGAGATATTGACTTAAATGCTTATCAACACAAAAAATTCCTAGAAGAATTTAACAAAGACCATAAAACAAACCTTGTATCAATAGGAAATACAATGCTTGCACCACTTGGAATTTATTCAAAAAAATATAAATCTCTAGATGATGTAAAAGAAAAAGATGAAATTGTAATTCCAAACGATGCATCAAACGGTGCAAGAGCCCTATTCTTATTACAAGATGCAGGACTTATAAAAGTAAAGGGAAAAAAAGGTGACTCTGTTACTATAACAGATATAAAAGAAAATCCAAAAAATCTAAAAATTACAGAAGTTGACGCAGCGCAAACAGCAAGAAACCTAGACTCAGCATCTCTTGCAGTTGTAAATGATACCTTTGCTCTTGATTCCAAAATTGCAACAGAATATCCAGCATTAAAATTTGAAGAATCAAAAGCGGACGATTCAAATCCATATGTAAATGTATTTGCAGCTAAAAAAGAAAGAAAAGATGATAAAATTTTAAATGATTTTGTAAAAAAATATTATCAAACAGAAAAGACAAAAAAAGACTATGAAAAATTTACAGGTGGAGCTTGGGTTCCAGCTTGGTAAAAAATAAAATAATCCCCTTAAATATATAAAGGCTATGAATTTTATTCATAGCTTTTTTATTTAAAATCAAACTAATTTCAAATTTAAATAAAAAACATTTTTAATGTATAATAATAGTATGAGAATAGCAGAAATTAAAGATTTAGATGAAATTATGACTATAATAGATGATGGAAAAAAAGCTTTAAAAAAAGATGGGATCGACCAGTGGCAAAACGGACTTCCTGATAGAGGAGGAATTAGGGAAAATATTATGACAGGAGAAAGTTTTGTTTATGAAGAGGATGGGGAAATTTTATCTTTTGCTTATTTGAAAAAATCCTACGAGGAAGATTATAGGGAAATTGAAAAAAATTTTAAAAAACATGGTCCTTATCTTACAATTCATAGACTTAGCGTTAGAGAAAGTGCGAAAAAAAGGGGAGTAGCCAAGATATTTTTTGACAAAATTATCTCTTACGGAAAAGATTTAAAAATGGATGCCATAAGAATTGACACTCATCCAGATAATTTTAAGATGCAAAATTTGATTAAGAAATTTTCCTTTGAAAAAGTTGGAATTTGTACGGTTGATGATAAGATTAAAAGATCGAAAAGATATGTTTATGAGCTAGTTTTATGATTAACGAAAAACAAAATTTGATTATAAATGATTCAAAATATCCAGCTGCAGTTATTGCAGGCCCTGGAACTGGAAAAACTTTTACTCTTGTTCAAAAAATTATTTCTTTAATAAAAAACGAAGGATTTAGTCCAAATAAAATTCTTGTTACAACTTTTACAAAAAAGGCTGCAAACGAGCTTATAGAAAGGGTTGAGTCAGGACTAAAAAAAGAAAATATAGAGGCTGATACTTCAAATATGCTTATAGGAAATTTTCATTCCCTTGCCCTTTCTTTTTTAAAAGATTATAGATCATTTTCTAATAAAATTTTTGATCCCTTTGTTATAGATTCAAACATTGAAGGGTATTTGCTTGAAAAAAATATGAATATATTTAGAGAAATTTCTAATTTTAATGACCTTATTTCTTACAATGAAGTGGGTCAAATTATGGGGATTTTTTCAAATATTACCAATAATTTAGTAGATTTAAATAAGCTTAGAAACTCTTCTAATCCAAAAGATATTTTAGCCTTAGAAATTTATCTCAAATGGGCAGATTTTCTCGATAAGAATAATTTTATAAATTATCAAATGATACTTAAAAATTTCTATGACCTTTTGGAAGATCCTATTTATGGTAAAAAAATTAGGGATAGGATTGATTTTGTTATAATTGATGAATACCAAGATACCAACAAAATTCAAGAAGAGATAGCCTTTGATCTTTGTAAGGGAAAAAATCTTATGGTTTTTGGAGATGATGACCAGGCTCTTTATTCATTTAGAGGAGCAAATCCTAGAAATTTAAGGGAATTTGATAAATCTTGCAAGAAAAAAATGAAAACAGATGCTAAATTTTATGAGCTTGATATAAATTATAGGTCAAACCAAGAAATAATTGATAAATCAAGAGAATTTCTTTTAAAATCAGATGCCTTTGACGAGGAAAAAATTAAAAGTTTAAAAGCAAATGTCAATAATAAAAATGAAAATTCTGTGGTAAGAGCAAGGGCCAATAATTATGAAAATATTGAAAAAATTGTAAAATTTTTAAATCAAAAAATCAATTTAAATCAAATAGCTTTTTTATTTCCTTCTTTAAATAGCGATTATCCAAAAGCCTTGCAAACTTATTTTGAAAAAAATGGAATAAATGTTTTAAATAAGTCATCAAAATTATTTTTTAAAAGAAGAGAAATAAGGCTTTGTCTTTATGTCCTGCTTTCAATTTATTCAAAAAAACCAAAAAAACTTACAGGTTCAAGCTCAGATAAATACAAATGGGTTCAAGAAACAAATTTTAAAAAATATATTGCTGGAATTTTTGATGATAAAGAGTTTGTAAAAGATGAAAAATTAAATGCCTTTATAAAGGAAGAAAAATTATCTTTAGCCCAAAATAAATCCTACACTGACATTTTGTATAGATTTTTTGGTCTTAACATATTTAGGGAGATTTTAGATCAAAAAGTCGATAACTTAAACCATATAAGAGAACTTTCAAATATTGGAAAATTCACATCGATTTTGGCAGATTTTATAAATTTACAAAATAACGATATTAACTATTACAAAAAATCAGTTGATTTAATTTATGGATATATTTTTTATCTTTTCAAAAATTCAGCCATAAGTGAATTTGAGAATTTCGATGCTCCAAAAGATTCTGTAATTTTTTCTACAATACATCAAGCAAAGGGACTAGAATACGATGTAGTATTCGTTTCAAGCTTATATGATAATCCAAGAAAAGATAGAGATGCTTTTAGTCCCCAAATTGACCAGGAGAACAAAAGTGATTTTTTGAAAAATTATTATAGAAAATACTATACAGCCTTTACCAGGGCGAAAAATTTATTGGTCATATTAGATAATTCAAAAAATTCATATATGACAAATTTTTCCTATGGTTTAAATTCCTCATCAAATTTAAACTCCATAGATTTTAAATTTAAAAAAGATCATATTAAAAAAGAAATTTTGGCCTATACAACAGATATTTCTGTCTATGATACTTGTCCATTAAAATATAAATTTATTAGGCTTTTAAATTATAGAAAAGAAAAGACTAAAGCTTTAGATTTTGGATCAAAAGTACATGGTCTTTCAGAATATCTTACAAATCTAAAAAAAGAAAATCTTTCTTTTGAAAAAATAAATGACTTTATAAAAGAAAATAAAGAATTTCAAAAGCCGATAGAAAATTTTGTAAATAGAAATTTTCCAGTAAAAGATTCGGAAATGAATAT
>OLJD01000212.1_pt1 | contig 17383 bp, 4 predicted proteins | sample 1601441 | NCBI WGS metagenome assembly OLJD01 (sample SAMN04436853, study PRJEB24849) | human gut metagenome | biome: human gut; feature: NICU; material: stool | host: Homo sapiens | place: USA: Saint Louis, MO | collected 2011-10-01 | reverse complement strand
ATTTTATCTTTTAAGCATTCACTTTAATAAATTATAGTAAAAAAATATTAGGTTACAAATTTAATTTTTTATCTATTAATTATTATTATTTGTAAGAATGCAGCAAACATGTAAAAACGTCTAGGTAATTTTAAAAGGAATAATTAAAATTATTATTAAGGAGTTCTTATGAAAAAGTTATTAAGAAAATTGACATCATTTGCAATGGCTCTATTTATGGTATTGCAGGTTATGCTACCAGCTTTTGCTACTAGGTCGAAGGCCGAAGAGCTAGAACCTAATACTATAAAAAATATTGAAGATTATGAAGTAGACGATGACTCTTATTTATCTATCACAGATTCACAAAAAATCTACGATAAGAAAAAGATAGAAAGGGATGAAAGTAAATTTTCTATTGCTATAGGCGTCTCAGATACAAGCTCAAATTTTAGACTTGTAAAAAGAAATGACCTAAAACTTTTCGATGATGGATATTTCCAAACTAACGAAGAAGCAAGTAAGGAATATTGGCGTATAAAAGATATGCTAAACGTACAAGGTCTTGATATAGATCTTGAAATCATCGAGGAAGATCAAGGTTTTAGAATTCTTACAAAAGATGACTTGGAAAAACTTGAAAAAGATCAAGAAGATAATTTTTATGGAGAAAATTATTCGTACATAGACTTTAAGATATTAGATGATTTTGATTTTAATGAAAAAGGAAATCAAAAATTACTCGACCAAGATAAATTAGTATTTAATTTAGAATTCAATCAAAATATATCCCCAGACCCAAACTACAACTTGTTTGAAAAAGATCAAGATGGAAATTATGAGATTAAAGATCATGGACAAGTCTTTGCCCTAATCGATAATGAGAAGGTAAATATTTACGACACAAGATCTTTGTCAAATGATTTTAATAAACTAAACCAATACAAAGAAGAGAAAAAATCTGAGGATGAAAGAAAAAAATTAGAAGAAGAGAAAAAAGCTCAAGAAGAAAAGAAAAAGGCTGAGGAAGAGAAAAAAGCTCAAGAGGCCCAAAAGCAAAAAGAAGAAGCTGAAAAAAAGGCCCAAGAAGAAAAAGCCAAAGCCGAAGAAGAAAATAAATTAGAAGAAGAAAAACAAAAGGCTGAAAAAGAAGAAGATAAAAAAGCCCAAGAAAAAAAGAAAGAGGCTGATAAAAAAGTCTTAGAAGAATCTTCTCTTTCAAAAGCAGATAAGGAATTGAAAGAGGCTCTTAAAAATAAAAACCTAAGTTTGGAGGACTTACAAAAACTCCTAACAAATCTTGGAGAAAAATACAGACTTAACAAGACTGACCAAGAAAAACTTATGGCTGAAAATGATAAGTCAATAAGAGACTTTGTTGAAAAAGATAGGAAAGAAAACCTTAGACCTAATGTACTTGCTGCAACAACACCATCAAACTCCTTTGCTGACAAAAAGTTCAACTTGAAAGCAAAGATTAGTGTCAAGGCAAGTAACGACCTACCTATACCAAAAGGTCACTACTTTGATGTAAAGGTTGGTCCATATCTAACAAAAGATGATAAAGAAGATATAAAGAAACTTACTTACAATGGCAAGACTATAGCTACAGGTGAATATATCGAAGAGGGCAACAACCACTACATTAGATATACTTATGTAGACAAGGTTACACAAAACATGGATTTAACCATAGATCAAATCCTTGCCTTCTATACACCTAATATAGGCTATGTTAGCTATGTTGACATAGATATCAAGGTTGCGCCAAAAGGTAACCCTGTCCAATCTATGCAAAGGATAACTGTAAGAAGAAACGATCCATCACCAGTTGATTCAAGCTATACAATAATAGACCAAGGTGAAATCAAATCAGGTACTTACCCTTACCAGCTAAACTGGAGAACAACTTCCCAAAAACTTAAGGATAATAATGGAGATCCAATAGACAAGCTAGTTGATTTGGATAAGTCTAAGCTAACAGGAGCCTATGTAGAATGGGATATAGAAGTTGATACAGATAAGCTAATTGACCCAAAAAACCCACTTACTTTTGAGAATTTAAACCTAACAGTATTTGGTTCAGCCAACCAAGGTCTACAAGACTTTAGGTTTAGAGCATCAAAAAATAAAGATGACTTAAATAAAACTGATGGCTATACTGTTTCAGATAATATGGGCGAAGTTCTAAGCCAAAGCACACAAATAAGCAAATCAGATCTTGAAGACAAATTATATATCAAGGTCAAAGCCCTAATCGACCCTAACCAAGTTCACGAAACTTACAATATTGGTTTCAGAATCAACCCTGACAAAAACTATATAGACAATCTCTTAACAGAGTACAAAGACAGATTCGATAGACTTCCTACCCCTATCAAATGGCTAAAGGGAGTAGACGATGCAGAAAGATTTGCGGAAGTTCCATTTAACCTAGTGGAAACAAATATCCCTGCAACTTTCTTAGGTCTAAATGACAAATTTACTAACGAGAGATTCTACTATGACAACACCAGAACCATAGTAGCAGATAGAAAATCTGATACAAGAGCTGACTGGTATGCTCTAGATCTCTTAAGACGTGGCGAAAACCAAGACTCTGCCCTAGACAACCCTACATTTGATATAAATAATGGTAAAAAAGATCAAACTATCAAACCAACCAAAGTTTACTTCATACCACTAAAAGATGGTGGCTATAGGAGAACTAGCCAAGCCCAAGACGCTATATTACCTAACGGTCAGTACTACCCAGGTACTCTAGTCTCCTACGAATATATAAACGAAAAAGGTAAAAGAAACGACACCTACAACTTTAGAGCTGACCTAAAAGAGAAGAAAAAATATAACATAGACGAGTCCTATGATACAGAGGGTGGTAGTGTAAATCTATTCACAGAGAAGGTATCAAATCATGCCTTGCTAAACGGCTACCTAGCCTACGTTGAAAACCCATATCCAGTAATGCGTATTAACAAAAACTTCGATATGGTATCTTGTTTCAACGACCGTATCAATGCTCCAGTATATGACGGAAGCAAGGGAGGAGTCTTCCTAGATATCCACGAAGACGTATCAGGTGACTACCTCCTTAATAGACTAAACGAGTCTATAGGTAACCAATCCGGCACTTATAGCCTAAGAGATCTTTTGACAGAGGACAATGCATACAATGTAGGCGCTGAGTTCGGAGGTGGTACAGTTAACCTAAACAAAGGTGACAAGACCCAAGGCCAAGCCATGGAAGAGCTAATGAAGAAAATCTACTTCTATGGTGAAGAAGTGAAGAAAGAATACTCTAAAGAAAGAAACAATGAAGAGATGCACAGAATGGTAGAAGCATCCATGTACCAAAGAGTAATCCACCACTTCACAGATGGTAAAGCTTTATCACAAGATTATTTCGACGCTCCATCAAACTACAACGTAGATGATTGGAAGGTAGAGCACACCCTCCAAGGTAACAAACAGCCATCCCCTCAAACAGGCTGGGATGATTCCTTTGAAGGAACAGATAAAAAGAGAACAACAAGCCAAGGCCTAAGAAAGCTAAAAGATAACGAAACTAGGATCAAAGACTACCCACCAGTTCAAAAGACCCAATATGAGATGGCAAAAAGACTTTATAGAAAAGTCATAGACTCTTATAAAAATGATAATAACTGGGATGATGACAAGGCTGATTCAGTTAAGCTTGTATTCTACTCTCACACCGATGAAGTTAAATACCAAGAGCTAATAGCAGGTCGTGTTATGGCTCCAATCGAGATTGATAAATACAAGAGATCTGGAGATGATATTTTCGGTGAGAAACTTCCAGGTGCTGAGTTTAAATTTACTAACGTCGCTACAGGTGAGAGTAAAACTTGGAAATCACCAGAAGATAATAAGAAAGTAAACAAACTTTACCTAAGACCTGGTACCTACAGAGTCCAAGAGATAAATAATCCAACGGGCTACGAAAAAATCAAAGACTTTGAAATCACAGTCAAAAGAACTGAGATAAACCCAGATAACGGTCCATACGATGCTAAGAAACTACCTAAGATTCACGTCAATGATGGATTCAAGACAGAAGTTGTATTATCTGGTAACCTACCACAAACACCAGATGGCAAAGCTTTGGTAAAAATTGACGAAAAGAACAATATCAAAGTCAATGTAGCAAATATCGAGGATAACCTCGGTAAGCTTGAATTTATCAAGAGAAATAAGTTTATCAAACTTAATGGAGCAGAATTTAGACTTAGAAAGATAAACGCAACAGACCTAAATGATGCTAAAACTAAATTCAAAACTCCAGAAAACCTAACTTATGACGCAAAATACGATAAGACATCTCAAGGTTCATATGGTGAGTTCAAATTTGAACAAATTCCAGCAGGTTTCTATGTATTAGAAGAAACAAAAGTACCAGAAGGCTACGAAAAAGCCCCACTCTACCTATTAGAAGCAAAAGAGACAACTGATGCAAATAAGAAGAAAAAGGTAGAAGTAAGCTTTGTACAAGAATACAAAGAAGTTACAAATGAAAAGGGCAAAAAAGAATCAAAAATAGCAGATGCTAATCTTGAAAAAGAAAAGGCCACCAGAGATGGCAAGACTGTCGACCTTCCTATAATTAGGAACAAAACCAAAAAGACAGAAATCAAATTTAGAAAAGTAAGAACCGAAAACCTAGGAACAGGCGAAGAACACCTAGGTCTAGGCGATGCCAAATTTAGACTGATGTCTCTAGGCCTAGTAGACGGGGACTTCTACCTCAAGGAAGACTTCACCGATCACTCTGAACCAACTAATGAAGGAGAAGATAGAGTAGACGGCCAACAAGCCAGAGGCGGTGGATACATCACCTTTGACGGCCTAAAGGCAGGAGAATACTTGCTAGAAGAGCTCCAAGCTCCAAAAGGCTACAATAAAACAACCCTCTACGGTTGGAAACTTGTAGTAAGCGAACTAAAAGCAGATGACGAAAAAACAGGCAAGAAAAAGGGCGACCTTGACTACAAACTTTACAAAGTTCCAACAGGTAAGGACCTAAATAATACAAACCTAAAAGAAGTAAAATTAGACGATATCATAAATGGCAAGGATAAAAAAATAAAAGCCTTCCAAATAGGTAACGATGCAAGAAAAATAAGCGTACCTTTCAAAAAATACAAGGGTAATATCGTAGAAAAAGATGGAAAAACAGAAGTAGAAACTGAAGAAGTTAATGAAAAATTATTCGGCGAAAATGAAAAAGCAGTAAGCTTTGACCTCTACAAGTCAGACTTCTACGGTGCAATCATTGGTGAAAAGGACGAAAGTGGAAATATCAAACCATACAAAAAGAACATCACCCAAGATGCAAATGGTAACTTTAACCTAGAAGGCTTAGAATTTGGTGGCTACTACATCCTAAGAGAAACAAACCCACCAAAAGGCTACGACAAGGCTGCCGACATCACCCTAAAGGTAGAAGCAGAGGCTATAGCAGACGAAGGCAAGATGAAGGTAATCGTAAGAGACCCTAACACCAACGCCAAAACCGACCTCCACTCAGTATTCCAAGGGGTAATCGACTTTAAAGAAGGAGAAAAACTAGGTAAATTCTCAATCAAAAAAGTCGGTAATGCAATCGGTCAAAAAGATGATAAGGGCAACCCAATCAAAGTAGGTCTAAGACGTGCTTACTTTAGACTCTATACAGCAAATGATAAGTACGAAATAGAATACAAGGATCCTAAAAAGAAATATCCAAAGGAATATATCCAAAAGGTAACACCTGGAGACCCTATCACCCATGAAGAAGATGGCAAACAAGTTGGTACAAAGCCAGAAGATTTACCTCCTAACCAAGGTATAGTAACCTTCGATAACCTAAAACCAGGCAAATACGTCCTAGAAGAATACAGAGGTCCAGCAGGTTACGAAAGAGATCCGAACTACTGGTACATCCTTGTAGAAGAAAACGGAACAGTCAAAAAATACAGGGACAACCCAAAAAACACAACAGACCCAAGAACAGTAGACGGTAACCTAATAGAAATCTTCAACAAGGATGAAACAGGATTTAGGATTCCACTAAGAATATCTAAGGTAAACGAAAACAAAGCAGCCCTAACAGGTTCACAATTCAAGGCTCGTAAGCTTGTAAATGGTGAGAAAGTTAAACTTTATGAGAAAAACGACGATGGAAAATATATAGATACTGGAAAATATGGTTATCCAAAATACTACAATGAGAAATTTGACGGAGTATCAGAAGCTACTGGTAAACCAGGAGACAACTACTTCAGAGAATTGACCCCAGGTATCTACGAGCTAACAGAAATCAAAACACCAAACAACTCATATAGATTGCCAAAAGATAAAGATGGCAAGGATATGAAATGGTACTTTAAGGTTGTAATAAACCCAAACAAGCTACCTTCAGATGCCAACTACATGGACATCACCTTTGATTTCGAACACACCTTCTCTAAAGATGACGACTTTAACAGCGCCATAACTGAAGAAGAAAAGAAAGCTCTTATAGGTAAAACTATCAAAGGTTTCACAAGAGGAGACCCAGACTTTGCTAGATACATCGAAAAGGTAGATGATGATGGTCGTTCCGACCCAGCAAGGCCAGATGCTCCATACAAGTGGATCCACGATGCTAGAGTAACCAACTACAAGAACAAGACAAAACTAGGCTTTATGAAAAAGGATAGCGAGACCCACAGAAACATCAAAGGTGCAGTCTTCTCCCTAAGAAAGGCTAAGCTTGATAAAGATGGCAAGCTAGTATTTGAAAATAACAAACCTGCCTACGCAAAAGAGGTAACAACCGGCGAAGACGGCAAGCCACTAACAGAGGCTGAGCTTAACCTACAAAGAGTTCAACCTTATAAAAAGGAAAAGAAATTCGCTGCGGCTGAATCTAACGAAAAACTAGGAGTAGAGTTCACAAACATAGATGAAGGAACCTACATCTTAGAAGAGATAGAGCCAGCCAAAGGCTACAAGAAGACAGACTCCTTCCTAGCTATTAAATTCACAGAAGGAGAGGATGGTTCTTGGAAACAAGAAGTAAAAGCCTACGCAAAAGATAAAGATGGCGTATACAAAGAAATGACGGAGCCTAACGACTTTGTAGGAAGAAATGACGATGGTGAGTTCGTAAGTGTTAAAAACGACAAGGCCTACACCAAGCTCAAATTCCAAAAAATTGAAGGCCGAAAGATCAAAGTAGAAGAAGACGGTCAGATTGTTGAAAAAGAAGTACCAGTAGAATCTGCCGACTTTAGACTAACCCAAGTCGACAAAGATGGCAACAAGATTCCAGGTGGATACGAGAAGAATAGATACTCCTACGGTAACTCAAACTTTGAGTTTACAGATATACCAGTAGGTAGATACAAACTCCAAGAAACCAGAGCTATTACAAAATTTGAAAAACCAGACCCATGGTTCTTCAATGTAGACCAAGATTCTAAAACTCACAAGCTTAAGATTGTCTTTGAAAACGACCCAAATGGTAAGCTAGACGAATCAATTGGATTTAAAACAAAGGCAGATGGTAGTCCAGATTATGATGCCGATGGCAATCTCCAAGACATCAAAATCAGAAACTACTCTAAGACAAGCTTCTCATTCAAGAAATTAAAAAATGAGACTGGCGAAGATGAAAAGAAACTTCCACTAAAGGATGCCTACTTTAGACTCACAAAAGTAAGATACTCAATGGATAAGGGCTCAAAGGCCTACGAATACTACGGAGAAGACAAAGACGCAGTTCTTAAAAAATACACCAATGGCAAGAAGGTTACAGAATACAAACTTGATGGTACCATAGAAAAATACACTTACGATGGTATTGTAATTGAAAATGGAAATGATAATTATAAACCTGATTCAATCTCAAGCGCCACAGGTAAGTACAGCTCATTGCGTCGTTCCCAATCAGACGGTAGCGTAGACTTCCAAGACTTGGGCGAAGGAATCTACCAGCTAGAAGAAGTAGGAATACCAGATGGTTATGAATCTGGTAACGATCAAACAAAATGGATATTCGAAGTCAAAAAGACTGACAATGGTCTAAAGGTAGAACATAATGTAGATACAGAAAAGACCTACTTCGAAAATTATGACAAAGCCAACTACAAAAACTCTGGTAAAACCTACTACGATGCATTTTATAAGGACTACTACAACAAAGTCTACTCAGATAGCAAAACTGAAAAACCAAATATTGAAAGTGACGAGAATAATAGCAAGTATCCTTATAACATTACCAACACCAAAGCCACAACCAACCTCAAATGGAAGAAGATTGGCTCAAGGAATAAGGACGTAATAAAGAAATACACCAAGTTCGCCCTCTTAAAGACATCAGATAACCCAGATGACATTGACTATGACATTAACTCTAAAGACGAAAAAGAAGTAGAGAAAGTAAAGAATGCCATATCTGGTCAATCAAAATACCCACCATACTTGGTAGAAAGTAAAGAAGGTATATTTGAAATCAAAGACCTATCCAAGGGTATCTACAACCTAATAGAAACTGATGCCCCAGAAGGATATAAAAAGGCAACTAGAAGGATAGCCATCAAGGTCTATGAAGATGAAAAAGGTGCTATCCAAAAACAATTCTACGAAATAGAGAATGGTAAGTTGATAAAAGAGGCAAAAGACTTTAACACCTTGTTAACTAGAAACTCACAAAAACCAGAAGTAGATACTGATACTGATGAGGATGGAAATAAAGTTTTCTACTTTAAGAACGAGTCCAAACCATACCACTTCGACCTATCCAAAGGATTTATGGAAAATGGCGAGTTTAAATATATCACCAAGGGCAAGCTAAAAATCAGAATCAAAGCTGACCCAGCTGATAAGACAAACACTGATAAAAATGTCTACGAACAAACCATAGACCTATCAGATGCTAAATCCTACAGGATAAACTTAAATAGCGATATCAAGCTTGGAAAAGACTACATCCTAGAAGAAGTAGAGTCCCCAGATGGATATGCTAAGACCAACTACAGATACAGACTAAGATTTGCTTATAACACTTCTTGGGACACACCATTTGTAGCAACCCTAGTTGCAGTTCTAAAGGAAGTCGAAAATAAAGATGGTACTAAGAAATGGGTTCCACTTACAAATAGTGAAGGCAAAAATATCTCAGACTCTAATCAAGATTTAGGAAATGGAAAATCCATCAAATCTGGATTCCAATTTAGAATCGTCAACAACAAAACCGAAATTGAATTTACAAAAGTAGGAAAAGACGAGGTAAAAGGTACTGGCGGTAAAATAGAATACAAATATCCACCTCTAAAAGATGTTGAATTCTACCTAGAAAAACAATATCCAGACGATATCCACAAGGATAACCAAGGTTACTATCCATTGACAGAAAATATGGAAATGATCAAACCTGAGACAGACGATAAAGGAAACACAAGCTACTACTATATAAATAGGAAAACAGGTAAAAAAGTAACAAAAACTAAATTAGTAATGGATGTAACTCCAGAAAATTCTAGAGGAACTTACAAATCTAACGACAAAGGTAAATTCAAAATAACCGACCTAACCGATGGTTACTACAGAATCAAAGAACCTCAAGCACCAAAAGGCTACATGCAAGTCCTAGGTGCAGTCAAGAAATTCAAAGTTGACCAAGGTAGGGTATATGTCTTCGAACAAGACAATACAACTGGCCAAGAGACAGCCAAAGAAGTAACCAATAAAAACATCGAAAGCCTAGGAAAGATAATCAACGAAAAACCAGGCAAGGGTAAGTTCGAACTAAACAAAACTGACGAAAAAAATGATCCGTTAGAAAATGTAGAATTCGAGCTATATAACTCTGAGGGTACAAAGATTGATGACTATACTACAAATTCTGATGGTAAAATCACTTTCGAAGGTCTCCCTTACGGAACCTACTGGTTAAGAGAGACAAAAACCAAAGACGGCTATATTGTAGATAGAAGAATTAGACAAGTCAGATTAGGTAAAGATTGGAACGTACCATCAAAACCAAGCAAACCTAAAGACGTTACAAAAAAAATCAAGTTTGATGGAAGTCAACCACAACTTAAATCAATAGGTAGTCAAACATCAAGCTATGATGTAGTATATCCTAACCAACAAGAGGCAATGCTTGCTTACTTCAAGTTCAAGATAGACGAAGGCGCTGATGTAAAAGCAGGTGATACCTTCACCTTGAAATTCTCAGACAATGTCGACCTCTACGGTATTTTTGTAGATAATAAGGGCAAAGGTAATACTGACGATGCTAACTTCAATATCTATTCAGATGCAGGTCTAGTAGCCAAGGCTAAGGTAAATGATGACAAGAAATCCATCACCTACACCTTCACTGAATACCTAGATAACTACAATGTAAGTAACATGAGACTAAGCTTGCAGCTATACGCTAATAGGTACAAGGTTCCTTTCTCACAAAATATAAATGTAACAGCATCAGTTGGAAATACCTATACAGATGGTATAAAAATCGACTACAGAGGAAATACTCCAGGTCAAAGCCATATAGGCTACCAAGACCCAAGAGTAGACGTATCTTCCTACATGCTAAGACTAAATCCAGACACTGGAGAGTTTACAACAGTTGTATATTACAACCCATGGAACGATACAACTTCTAACAATAGATACTTTGAGTTTAGTACAAGCGAACCTGTAGATATCAATAGTGTAAAACTATTTGAAAAAGCAGGTAAGGGAAGTAATCCAACAAGACCACAGCAAGGAGACCTACCAGACTCCTACGGTATAGATTTTGAAGATGAGTCTTCTTATAAGGCTCAAGGGTTGACTAAAAAGACAGGAACCTTCACTGCTAAAGATTACTCATATCAAAATTACTACATGAATATAGATCCAAATGGAGGAACTAAAAACTCAACCTATGTAATGGTAATCCAAGGTAAGTTAAAAGATATAAGCACAACTAAATCCCTAAAAACAACTGCCTATTACAATTTCCCTTATTGGAACTATAACTATTGGGAGAACGAGAATTACGGTTACTTCCACACCTGGTCACAATTCTACCAACCAGAAGGAACAAGTGAAGGAGATCAAAAAGAACTTTCCTTAAACCTTGTAAACTTCAAAAATAGGATAGAATTTATGAAAGTAGACGGTGGTGTCAAGGCAAATGTAGTAGACAAAGTCCAAACAGATGGAACTAGCCTAAAAGATACAACTCCAGGTAGTGCCCTAAAAGGTGCTAAGTTCAAGCTCCAATTCAGAAAAGACAAAAAAGGAGATTGGGCTGATACAAACTACGGAGAAAAAACATCTGACGACAAAGGATTCTTCTCTTGGGAGGCTCTAGCACCTGGTTACTATCAAGTTATAGAAACTGAAACACCAGATAATGACAAATACGACCTACCAACTGAACCAGTTGCCACATTCAGAGTAGATGAGTACGGCAACATAGTAGACGTAGTACCTGATGACCTAATCCTAGAAAACTACAAAAAAGCAGAGATAAAAATAAGAAAAACTGATGAAAAAGGAAAGAGCCTAGCTGGTGCAGACTTCACATTAACACCAGAAAAGGGACTAAAAGATCCTTCTACAGGTAAAAATATCCCTGCTATAACAAAAACAACAGGAGAAGATGGTCTAGCAGTATTTGATAAACTAATTGCAGGTAAATACACCCTAACAGAAGAAAAAGCTCCAGAAGGCTACAAGAAATCAGACCAAAAATGGGAGATCGAAGTAACCAAAGACGGCAAAGTTATATGGACAAATTCCTTTGATGATAAAGAAGACACGATGTACAAAGTATCAGATACAGTCATTAAAGGAACGGATATTCAAAATATCAAAAGTGATATAATAGGTATAAACTCAAAAGCTAAGCTCTTTAGACAAAAATTCACTATAAAAGCAAAACCAAGTGAAATCAAAGATAAGCTTATAGAGATAGAAAGCGCTGATTCAAGTCTCAAACTAACAGACGCCAACACAAGGATAAGGTTAGTAGCAAGTGAAGACGGCAAAACAATATCCAACAAAGATAACACTTCTTATAAGGTTGAGTATGATAATACAAGTACTCCAAAGCTAAATGTCACAATTGACCCAGTAATAGCTGAGGATCAGGATGGAGAAAAGGATAAAACATATATTCTTCTAGTAGACATGCCATATAAGGACGCAAACAAAGTAGGAGCAAAAATCACCTACAGTGGTGAAAATGTAAATAAGTATTTGAGCCAATTTACAGAAACTACAAATTCTGTAGTCATGGGCGATTATCAAAATAAATACCTAGACAGAGATATAAACAAAGTAGAACTTCCAATATCAAACAAAAAAGGAGAATATCCATTTACTGGAGGACCAGGAGTTTGGATAGGATTTACTATAATAGGATTAGTAATAATGTTTGCAGGAGTGTTGACCTATTGCAAAAGAAAGTATAAACTGGTAATAGGAGAAGTCTAAGAATTTAGCTAGTTAACCTAATAATAACTTGCAAGAAAAATAAAATTTTCTTGCAAGCTTGGGTTATTATAAATGAAGGAATGTTTCTAGTATAAATCTTGAAAAATAGATTATACATTATTGATATGAAAAAATACCACAACATATCAAGGCAAATTGACAAAAATAAAAAGGAGAAAATTATGAAACACAAAATTTTGTCATTTTTAACAGCGTTTGCAATGGTGTTTGGAATTCTTGCAGCACCTTTTACAAATGCTAATGCGGCTGAAGCTACAGAAACAAAATCTGTAACCATCCACAAAATCTTGTTGACAAAAGATGCTTTAGAAAAGCACGACAAAGACAAGAAATATGAAGGTACTGAAATTCCAAACATCCAAGATTTCTTTGGTGACACAAAAGCAGAAGAAATTGATGGAGTTTATTTCAAACTTCAAAAATTAAATGATGGCGTAGCAGACGCAGACATCGATGTATCTAACGACGCTCAATGGACAGATGTAGCAGGAAAAGACGGCAAAACAGCAGGTGGAGCTGGCCTAAAACTTGATACAAGTGACTTAAAAAAAGGAACTTACAGAATAGTTGAAGATCTTACAAAATCTACTTACAAAGGTAAAGACGGAGAACTTTTAGCTGCATCTAAAGCAGTTCCAACACTTCTTACACTTCCAATCACAAATAATGATGGTGTTGTAGAAGCAGCTCACGTTTATCCAAAGAACACTCAAGAAAAACCAAAAATCGACAAGAACTTTGCTGCTAACAATGATTTAGGTAAAGTAGAAGATAAAAATAATAACCAAAAATCTGGTGCAGCTTATGAAAACTACCAAAAAGAAAAAGCTACAGTAACAGCTGATCTTGGTAAATCAGTACCATACGAAGTAAAAACAAAAATCAAAAAAGATTCTCACTACAAAAAATTAGTATGGAACGATAACATGACAAAAGGTCTAACATACCAAAAAGACCTTAAAGTTAATGGTGCTGGACTTACAGCAAATGATTACTTCGTAACAGAAACAGACGGAGGATTTACATTAGTATTAAAAGAATCTGGTCTTACAAAAGTTGAAAACGCTGCTAAAGAAGGAGATGTTGAAATCACATTAACATATTCTGCAAAAATCAATGGTAAAGCAGTAGTTGATAAGCCAGAACTAAACGATATCGCACTTGACTATGCAAATAAACCTGGTAAAGATAGCGAACCTAAAGAATTTACACCTGGTAAAAAAGAAATCACAATGAAAAAATCTTGGGATGTAACAGGTGACCAAACTGTAACAGAAGCAGATAAAGGCGTAACAGCTTACTTTACACTTCAAAAGAAAAATAAAGAAGGTAAATGGGAAGACGTTGAAACTGTAGAAAAAACAGATAAAAATAACTTTGAAGTTACATTCAAAAACCTTGATGAAAAAGGAACATACAGAATCGTTGAGTCTGTAAAAGGCTATGAAGCTGATTATCAAAAATATAACCCAGAAACAGGCGAAATTGAAATCAAGGACCACAAAGACACAGATAATCCAGAAAAACTTAACCCAACAGAACCAAAGGTTCAACTTGGTGGTAGAAAATTCGTTAAAACAAATAACGAAGATAAAAAAAGTGCAAAACTAGAAAGACTTGAAGGAGCAGTATTCTACGTTAAGAATGGTGAAGGCAAAGATGCTAAATACCTAGTAGCTAAAGATGAAGATAGCAAAACTGTAATAGCTGATGCTAAAAAAGCTCTTGATAAAGCAGTTGAAGAATATAACGCCCTAACTGCAGAAGAACAAAAAGGTGAAATAGGTAAAGCTAAAAAAGATGCTATTGATAAAGCTCAAGAAACTTACAATAAAGCTATAAAAGAAAATGTAAGTGAATACACATGGGGCGAAAAAAATGACCCTAACGTTGTTGAATTAACTTCTGATGGAGAAGGTAGATTTGAAATAAAAGGTCTAGAATATGGAACATACTACCTAGAAGAAAAAACAGCTCCAAAAGATTATGCTAAACTTCAATCTCCTGAAAAATTTGAAGTGAAAGTTGGTTCATATGTAAGTACAGATGCTGAACTTCAATACAACAAAGACAATGCTGATAACGGATACGGTTTACAAATCAAAAATAAAAATGTATCAATCCCACAAACAGGTGGAATCGGATCTATCATCTTTGTAGTAGCTGGTCTATTAATCATGGGACTTGCTGGATACAAAATGAAAGCTAACAAAGAACAAGCTTAATATTAACTAACAGAGGAGTTACTATGACAAAGCACAATAAAAATTTAATATCTGTAGTAATCATTGCGATTTTTCTACAGCTAGTTACTCCTCTTTTAGCTTTCGCTAAAAGCGGAAATAATAGCCTAATAATTAATACAAATTTCACAGACAGTGAAACTAAAGAAGAAGTTGTTGTAGATTATGTAGATTATTGGAAGATTTCAGATGAAAAAGCAAAAGATTTGAAAAATCCTCAAAGTCAACTTGATTTTGTTAATCTTTATAAAGATAAGACAAACGAAGAGATTTCAAATGAATTTGGAGAAATGAAATCATCAAAGAAGTCAGAAAAAAATAATGGAATGTATTTTGCTAAAATTGATGGCTTGGAAAAAGGAGTCTATCTATTAAGATATAGGTCAGATGATCCAATAAGACCATATATTCCAATGCTTGCAATAATTGATGAAAATACAGAAAATCCTCTTACAATTTATCCAAAAAAAGCTCCAGACGAATTGACCCTAACCAAAAGGGATAAAGAATCTGGAGAAATTCTTAAAAATGTAGGATTTAAAGTTGTAAATGAAAAAGGTGAAACTCTTTCCTTTGAAAAAATAAAAGATGATGGAGTAGAAAAAATCACCTACAAAAAAGATGGGAAAATCAAAGAACTTTTCACTGACGAAAACGGACAAATTAAAATCTATGGTCTAGAAGAAAAAGTAAAATTCAAAGAAACTAAACCTTTAAAAGGATACGAATCTCAAGTGGGGAAAGAAAGTGAAGCGTCCCAAACTGGTAGCATCGAAATGCTAAATGAAAAAGATAATCCAGAAAATTATTATTCATTCAAAAAAATCGACGGTACCAACGAAGACCCACTAAAGGGAGCAGTTTTTAAAATTCAAGTCAAAACTAAAAAGGGTTACGAAGATTTGATGGAAAATGATAAAATCTATACCCTAACAAGTGATGACAAGGGTGAATTTAAAACAAAAAAACTTCCTTATGGAGATTACAGACTAATAGAAACCAAAGCCCCAGAAGGCTACATTGAAAATACAGTCCCAAATGATTTCAAAATCAATGAAACAGCTCACAAAAGATCAATCTATGTAAAAAACTATAAACCAACTACACCACCAACAAATCCAAACGGTGGCACATCAATAGGCTCAAGATTAGGTAAAAACCTACAAGCAATGGCAAAAACCGGTGATTATACCATTTTATTAATTATGGTAGCAGGATTGTTGATGATAGGACTTGGAGTAAGATTTGTAAAGGCTAGAGAATAATTAAATAAGAAAATAAAAAACTACCATGCTTAGCAAGGTAGTTTTTTTGTGGGGAAATATTAAGTTTATATAAAATAAAAACCTTGAAAATTCAAAGAAAAAATAAATTACAAGTAACAATTAAAAAAGAGATCTCTCGACAGGCTCGAGATGGAGTTGAGTTTTTATCTATAATTTATACTTCGAACGAGTTTAGTCTTTATTTATTTTTATTGTTTAATAATATTAAATTATGATTTAAGATATAAAATTATTAATTTATATAATTATCAAAATTAATAATGGGAATTATGAAAATATAAAAATAATTATAGTGAAACTTAAAATCATAATCAGACTTATACTTTAGTAATTAAACATATCAAACCCAAACCCATCTCGAGCTAAGTCGAGAGATCTCGTAGGAAAAGTAAAGCGAGAGAAAGAATTCGTATTTAAAGAAAAATCCAGAGAAAATCCAAGGAAATAGTAAATTATAATCAAATATAATAAAGAGATCTCTCGACAGGCTCGAGATGGGTATTGCTTCGGTTAATTACATTTTATGAAAGTAAAAATCAAGATTTAATATTAATATATATGGGTAATTCTAAATTAAGGATAATTTGTAAAATGGAGAGAAATATGTCAGATTATTATGTCTACATACTAGCAAATAAAAGCAACACTACAATATACATAGGATATACCTACAATCTAGAAAAAAGATTATACGAACACAGAAATCACGTAGTAGAAGGATTTACAGACAAATATAATTGTACAAAATTATTATATTTTGAATACCTAGACGATAAATACGAGGCTTTGTCAAGGGAAAAACAATTAAAAAGATGGAGCAGGGATAAGAAAAATAAATTAATAAATTCAATAAATCCAAAATGGAGGGACTTGTCTTTTGATTGGTATAGGTAAGTAAATTTCAAATTAGAAGAAAATTCAAGGAAAGAGCGAATTATAGGATGAATTTAATAAATAGATCTCTCGACAAGCTCGAGATGACGTTAGTCTTTATCTATAGATTTGGCTACGAATTGGATTAAATTAAGCTTTAAAATAAAAATATAAAACTATTAACTATCATAATTAATAAAATGATATTAGAAAAATATGAATAGAAAATTCTTAATTATTAAAATTAAGAATATAAATAACAAAAATATAAAAGAATTAAGTGAAACTTTAAATGATAATTAACCTTATACTTCAGTAATCAAAGAAGGCATCTACAAACACCCATCTCGAGCGAAGTCGAGAGATCTCATGGTATAAATAAGCTTAGAAAAGCATATATGTTTAAAATATTACAAATAAATCTATTAAAAAGACGAACTTAAAATAAATAAGGTGACCCCATAAAGTTGGACCTAATACCAGAGTTAGAACTAAACTAGCTCT